>Ga0316204_10002849_pt1 | contig 37235 bp, 32 predicted proteins | sample 6monrhotite_MG_2_FD_205661 | JGI IMG/M metagenome (GOLD analysis project Ga0316204, IMG submission 205661) | Microbial mat bacterial communities from mineral coupon in-situ incubated in ocean water Damariscotta River, Maine, United States -... | ecosystem: Environmental > Aquatic > Marine >... | reverse complement strand
CGCTTTCTTCTCTCCATGCAATTCCAGGTACTCGTCAAAGCGCTCCAGCATATCGCCAGAGATGGAATCGTAGAGAGGTTTGTAGCAATACCACTCCAGAAACTTATCGGCCCATTTGGGGGGTAATATGTCTTCTGGCAGTTGCTTCATTTAACAAATTCGAGCACAAATTTTGGGATCATGTTCCAAATATGGTTGCGGGCTTCACGAGCTTCAAGCAGGGATTTTTTACCTACTGCTGTGATCACGAATACGCGCTTTCTTCGACCTCTGCGATTGCCCTCAGCATCGCCAATGTGTGAGCTTACAAAGCCCTTTTCTTCCAGACGGTAGAGTGCGGTATGCACGCTACTCATGGTTACCGATCGTTCTAACTCCTTTTCAATGGCACGGGTGATGGACAGGCCATAAGCCTCGCCATGTTGTGCCGCTACCAGCAATAGCACGATCTCTTCAAATTCTCCTAGTTTATATTGCATCAATTTTACCCTTTTGTAAAACAATTGATCGGTAAGATTGTGAAAACCAGTTTGATGACCAAGTTTTTTTACCCATTTGTAAAAGAAAAACTGTAAAGAAAAGCCCGGAACTCGGGCGCTTTGCAAAGTAGACGGTGAGAGTAGGGGCAAATGTTGCAGGCCAGCAAAAAAAAAATGTCCCGATCCCGAATTCTCAGGACCAGGACCAACAAAAACCCATATTGCCTCTTTTACAATAAGTGGCCAATCGGTTTCATCAAAACCTTAAACCATACTATTGGATATCAAATAGTAAATGCCCCAGCTAACGAAGCTTATGAGCAATGCCCAAAGCCAACTGGGCACTGCCTTGGGAGTTTCCGAACCGCTTACCAGAAACTGCTCTTGCGATTCGCTTCCATAGGCATTAATGGTCAGGTCCAATATTTCATCCACTTCTTCGTCATGCTTGAGGCCCACAATGTCTATTTGAGGTCCATTACGCACTGTAAAGGGAACCTTCTTTATGCCCAACCTGCCGGTGCTGGACCGGGCTATGACTTTGAGTTCGTGAGGACCATCTTCCAGTTTTGTGGTGTCCAATTTGAAGTTCACAGGAGGTAAAAAGGTAGCCAAGGGTGACTCCTGATCGTCTATGTAAATCTTAATTTGCTTTTCACTGCTCATGATCTTCCAGAATTTGATTTTTGATATGAGAAACCTCTTTTTCTTTAGGCCTGATCAAGTGGATTAGACTGTAGGTAAGTGTGTAGACCACGATGATGATTGAGATGATGACTATGACATAGTCGAATTGTCCTTTTTCATCCGAATCGAAAGTGGGAACGATAACCTGGGCACACATTGTGATGCCTTCTAATAGCATCTGATAGGGTTCGCGATTGTCTTTGGATAACAAGGCTGAGCCCCAGAAAATAACCGCTACTAGCAGTATTATGCTGATCAATTTGATGCGTTTTTTCATAGTTCAGGCGTTTCTTTTCGCACTTTACTCACCTCTTCTATAGAAGCTTTGGGGGCTTTGTTTCCCCAATTGTTGCGCTCATAGTTGACTATGGCGGCTATTTGCTCATCGCTAAGTCTTACACCAAGGCCAGGCATTGCCCCAAATTCATTATCCCGATCTATGCCATTGAGGATGATGCGAATCATCTCTACAGGGCTGTCACTCAGCACAATGGAACTTCCTTTTAGAGGAGGGAATGCTTTGGGCAACCCTTCTCCATTTGCCTGATGACAAGCCTGACAATGCATTCGGTACAGCCTGGGGCCTTGTAGATCAAGTATGACTTCTTCTTTAGGCTCATCCGCATTTCCAACCGGGAGAAGCGTAGCGTCTGAATTCGGCTCCTTTTTCATCCACTCGTACTCGATGAACTCAGGAGCACTTGAGGCTGGAATTTCTACTTGTTTCAATGAGTTGAGGTATGCAACCAGGTACTCGGCCCTTTGTGTAGGTACAATCACTCCTTTCTTTCTTTGAAAATCGGCTGGTACATTGATTACTTTATCTCCGGGGCCAGCTTTTTCCTTATGCAGGAAGAGCCATGGATAAGCGGGCATGATGGACTCAGGTACAACCATGCGCGGATTGTACAGGTGTATAAACTGCCAGTCGCTGCCTTGTCGGGCTCCTATATTGGTAAGGTCAGGCCCCGTGCGTTCAGTGCCTAGCACAGAAGGGGTAGACCTCCAAAAATCTATTCTACCATTCTTTGCAAAATCGCCAGGAACCGATGGCCTTTCTCCCCAGGTTTTATCGATGGCGATGTTGCGAACTTGTTGTGTATGGCAACCCACACAGCCTTCAGATATAAAGACTTTCTGCCCCTGAATAATCTCTGGCGACCTGTGCTCTGCATTGGGTAGAGGCGGATTGTTGTCTTGTACAAAGCGAGCTGGCAGCACTGCAATGATGATGCTTAAGGTCAAAAAGCCTGTGGCAATACTTATCAGCAATAATTTGTGATTGGTGTGAAAATCGAAACTCATGTCTTAAGCTTTTGAAAGTTCAACAGAGGGCTGTCTTTGAAGCAAATTGCTGAGTCGCTCCCTTGCACTGATTTTTCTGGCCATTTGATAAATGTTCAGCCCGAAAATGAGATGAGAAACGAACATCATAGTGCCTCCTATGGCCCTCCAGAGCCAGTAGGGTGCCATAAGGCTGAGGGTTTCAACAAATGGCACTTCTTCCAGCCAGGCCATGCCCTTGAGTGTGCCGCCAATCATCAAGGAGAACATATAAATCATCAACCCGATGAAAGCCATCCAGAAATGAGCACCAACCATGAGCTCTTTGGGGGCTCTGCCGGTGATTTTGGGCAGTAGGTAATAGATGCCGCCCCACATGAAAAAGGAGATGATGCCATACATGGTCATGTGCGAATGAGCCACATTAAAGTCAGTGAAATGCCAAATCACATTTGTGAAGCGGAATGCCTGCATAGTACCCTGACCTGAACCGACAAAATAGAAGACGATGCCGACCAGCAGGAAGGGAACCACATAGCTGTCTTTGAGTTTTCGCCAGGAACCTCTGAATGTGAGAATGAAGTTGGTGGTGCCTGCAATTACAGGAATGAGCATGCCTGCACTAAAAACGATTGCCACGGTTTGCAGTGACCAGGGAATGGGACTGAACACAAAGTGGTGCGTACCAATGAGGGTGTAGAAAAGCATCTGGGTCCAAAAAGCCAAAACACCGAGGGAATAGGAGTAAATAGGCTTGTTAAGCTCTTGAGGAAGGAAATAATAGACCAGTCCGAGTGTGAATGTCATGAACCACATGCCCACGCCCTGGTGCATATAATATCCTTGTATAATGGTCTCGCCCAGTCCGTTTTGGTAATAGGGCAGGTAAGCGATGACAGTAAGAATGAGCGTCCATGTACAGGCTCCTAAAATGTACCAATTGGATACATAGATCTCGCGGTTCTTTCGTCTTGCAATGGTTTGGCAAAAATTCCAAAGACAGATGACGAGCCCGGCTGCGAAAAGTGCCATTACCGGCCAGATGTACTCGCGATATTCTCCTCCACCGTTGTTCACGCCATTCATAAGGCATAAGCTGCCAATGATTACCGCTGCGTTGATCAGCCCCAATGCTACCCAACCTGCCTTGATGCTGTGGAGGTTGGTATTACAGGTGCGGGATACTACAAAATGCCCTAAACCCAGCATGGCCAATGATGCCCAACCCCAAAAGACTGCATTGGTGTGAACAGGCCTGAGCCGACCGAAAGAAAGCCAGGCTACCTGATCAAGTTCAGGCCATACGAATTTCATACCCAGGTACTGACCGATGAGGGTGCCAAAGATGAGCCAGGCGGCTGAACAAGCAATAAAGGCAAGTACAAGCTTAGACAAGGCTGGGTCTATGTTCATGGACTTTATGGCCTGCTTCTTCTTCACCACCATGGGGGAGTGGTGTACCTCATTTTGTAAGTGACTTATGAGACCGCGTTTGTCAGAAGTAGCAACTGTGTCTGCTAATGAGGCAGTTTCTTTGGCTTCTGGTTCCTGTGATTCCAATCGACTAATCAGTGCCTCCAATTCGGCCGGATCGATTTTCTTTGAAGGGTGGTTCAGGCGATTGATGTAGGCACTGAGTTTAACTACCGCCACTACAATGAACACTGCGATGACCAGGGCACTAAGTATCAGTGTACCTGTGATTCCAGGCTCTGAGAGTAGTTTTTGACTTTCGTCTACGGCAAAAGAGGCATGCCCGTACAGGCTGGCCAAAAGCGCCAGTAGCGTTCTACTGAATAATTTCATAATGGGTTGTTGTTTAGAGGTTTGTGCGGGCTGTTAATTCCTGGTCATCCTGGTTTTATATCAGGCTTCATCAGTGGTAGAGATTGATGCCTGATGTGGGAGTGAAAAAGAACTAAAGCTGCACGTGTGTACAGTACCAGCATGGTGAGTTTGGCTACTTCCAATGCCAGGTAATAGAAATGCGTATTAGATGCCGGGGGTAGTGCTCCATTGATGATGGCGGTGGCCCGGGCATCTAGTATCGGTAGCAACCAATAGCTCTGTATCAACAAAACGGCCAGCAAAGCCAGTACCCAAAAGGTGCTGCTTCGATTGCGCAGCGCTACTACTTCCGCCATGAGCAATAAGCCTAGTAGCACCCACTCAATCTTATTGAGCATGTTGAAAATTACCTTACCTACAGAAAGGCCTATGGGCAGGGTGACCAGCTCGGCCTGGAACTTCATAGGGGCCTCCATAAAACTGATGGCCAGTAAAAAGCCGATCCAAAGCACTGAAACCACAAAGCGATATTGGGCTGTGTTTTTCATCTTTTACAGGCTTTCATACAACTTTTGTGCTTTGGTCAGTAGCACATTCTCTTCAAGATATACATGCATATGTATGTCCTGAGATAAGTCTTTGAGCAAGCCAAAGGTGCGTTGGTAGCTATCGCAGGCATCTATTGGCGGAGTGAAGCCATCAGTGAGTTTATGAAATTTAAGTAACACTTCACCAGTTTCCTGATGTTCGTCACCCAGGTCTTTCCAAAGCTCCTCAATGGTTCGGCCCGCAGTGGTAGGTTTCCTATCTGAAGTGCTTTGTTCCAGTTTTTTGAGGCTTGGGAAGACGAACAACTCTTCTTTCTGTAAATGCTTCGTCAATTCACCTTTAAAGGCTGCAAACACATCTCTAAGCGCTATCAGCTCGGGATGTTCACTACCCTGTACATGGGCTATTTTCTGGGTAAGTCCTTCCAACTGATCGAGCGTTACACGGGTATAGCGATGATGCTTGTCGGTGATGTATTGAATGAGTGAGGAGATGCTCAGGAAGGCAGGGTCTATGAGTACTGTTTGGGTAGTGGTTTGCTGCGCTGAATTGTTGAGAATTTCGTTCACAGCTGTCACTACTTCCAGTGCTTCCAACTCCTTCGCCTCTATGGCTTCCTGAAGGCTTTGATTGCCTCCGCAACAATAGTCAATTCCCTGAATTTCAAAGTATTCAATCAGGTTTGGGCTTTCCTCAACCAAATCCTTAATGGTCATTTCATTGATTGCTTTCATGGTGTTACTTTTTCTCTTGACTGATAGATTTTCATAAACATAGTGCTGGCCATACTGCGTGCACGGGCCTTGGCGATTTCTGTATATCGCCCCTGGAAAAGAGCGTCCAATGTTTCGAACCACAGCTGCAGCCAGTTGCCGAAGTGCAATTGCTCAATACTGCCTTCAAATTGCCGGTCTACATCGATATGGACTTGTAGCGGGTTGCCCTTGTAGTTGCGGACAAAGAAGAGGTTGGTCTCCCAAAAGTCGGTGAGACGGTCCAGGTGGCTGTCCCAGTCATCAATAGCTTGATTGAAGATAGGCCCTAGCAATTCATGTGCACGCACCTTCTCATAGAAACTGCGTATTAAGAGGGATATGTCGTTACGGGTTTGGATATCTTTCCTTTCCATATCCCAAACTTATATCCAGTCACAGCTACTGGTTTATGATCGAAATCATAAAGGCACAATTAGCGGATAATTTTCCTGGCTACGATGCTCAATTCGCCTTGGTCGGCCAGGTTTTTCACACTTCTGATAATGGTCTCCACCCGTATGCCGAGCAAGTCGGCCATTTGCTGGCGGGTCAGGTTTACGGTAAAGGGCTTTTCAGCAGACCCGCTTTCATTCTTGATGTAATCAATGAAGGTGAGTATCCGATGTTCGGGCGCATGACTCGAAATCTCTTTCATCATCATGGCCTTGTACATCATGCGGTGGGCCAGCTTGGTAGTGAACTTCAAGTGAAGGTCAAAGTGGCTGCGGAGAATTTCGATAAAGGCCTCTCTGGGTAGTTTATAGAAGGAAGTTTCTCTGTCCGTATAAGCAGAAGCAGGGTAGGCCGACTGGTTGAACAATGGCGGCTCTCCAAAGCTCTGTGCATCTTCAAAAAAGCCCTGTACAAACTCTTTCCCGTCTTCATTGAGGTTGACCATTTTCACCTTTCCCGTCTTCACCTGGAAGAAATGAGTAGCCTGATCACCTTCCATAAACAGGAAAGTGTCTTTGGGCAGTTGGATGGTTTTGGCCCCCGCCTTCTCTAAAACCTCCGCTGGGATCATTCACCCAATATTAGCGAAAATTGGGCAAGTATATTCCGCAGCTACAGGCACTTTTTAAGGCTTACAGATTCAAGGCATTGTCATCAATGTTTCTATCCATCAACAAGTGGTCGGGATCTAATACAATCCGATACGGCTGCTCAGAGAAGCGCAAAGTCAGGTTCAATTCTGGCTGATTAAACCGATGCATTTTCCGATATAACTCTTTTTCTTCACCCCGCTCATTGAGTCCAAAAACAGCTATTTCCACCCAGTCTGCCACGGCTGTTTCCTTTAACAGCCCTTCATCTTCAGATACCAGTTTTTGAAGGAATAGTTGTGCGTTGAGTTCATAACCACTGGTGCCTGGGCTAACATTGGCCTGTTGTATGCGGCCATCCCAGAAGGTAATCTTCTCAAAAAGGTCGGTTACCAGGTACTGCAGGCTGTCGGGGGTGGAATTTCTGATCTCAGAGATCAGATCACGACTATTGGGGTATTTGTTTTCAGAAGCTGGAAAGTCTTTTGCAAACCGCTTCAAAGCACTGTTCAGGCTGTCTTCACCGATATAGTGCCGCAAGGCCATCATGTTCAAAAGGCCTTTGCCGTAATGGATGTAAGCCTGGTCTTCCGCCAGTACCAGAGGCTGTTCTTTTTGCACCTCTTGCTTTCTGCGCCTGAGGTAACGGCCTCGCTCGTAGCGCAATACTTTTTGAAAGGCATCCTTGCCCAGGTGAGACCGGGTGACTGCCCCGGCTGAATACTGGGAAAGTGTTTCTACAATCATGCTTTCCCCTTTGACGCGAGCGGCCCTTACCTGATCGCCCCACCATTGGTGCGCCACTTCATGGGCGGTGATGAAATAGGGAATGACTGAGTCCTTGGCCACAGTAGTGAATCCCAAGGCTTCAGAGTAAGCAATGGTATTGGGCACCGACATGGCAAATTCGTGGGCTCGTGTTACTTCAAACAAGTTGAGCTGATGGTACTGATAAGCAGAGAATTGCTGACTGTAATAAGCCATCGACTGCTCCATCGCATCCAGCATAAACCCGGCCTGAAAATCATGTTGAGCATGATGCCGCAGCCTTAGCCGAATGGAATCTTCTGCCTGAACCAACAGGCGTTCCTGGAGTGACCATTGCCCCGTTACAATCATGAACTGGTTTTCGATGGGCTCCTTACTGGCATATTGAAAATAATTTCTGCCGTCCTCACTCCATTCTTTTACCAAATCACCAGAGCTACCGGCAAAGTATTTCGCGGGTGTACTGATCGTAGCTTCATAATTAATAGAATGGGCCTGATTAATGCCCATGAGGTAGCCGCTGCGGTCGCTTTGTGGCAACTCCCTGTCTTTTGGGGCCAGATTATATTGGGCTCTTCGTGCAGGAGATTTTAGCTCATTGGCCTTGTTGTACCCAAGGCCTGGCAGCTGGTCATTGGTGAAAAAGGAAGCAGTTTGAGTCAAATCTTCCGGTACCACCTGTGCCAGAGCCGCACTGCTGTAGTCAACCTTAAAATGCATCTGCTGAGAGTCACCGGGTAGTAAAGGAGTCTCGAATTCATAGACAACCGCCTGATAGTCTTCAAATGTATTGACGGGCTTAGACCTGGCGCTAAAATGAATGGAATGGGTATTGACTTTGGGGTTTAGGTTGCCCTGAACAAAGACCTGATGAATGGGCTCGGACCATGGGTTAACCAGGTTATAGGTGCCGCTTAATTCGTAGCGGTCCTGCTCTGGAAAAAGGGCCACATCCAGCCGTACATCGGTAATTTGTAGTGAGGGCAATTTTTCATAGGCTTTGAGCTTGATTTCATATTGCGCCCGATATGCCCTTAATTTTTTCAGGGTGTAGAATTCATTTTTCACTGTGGATTCAATGTAAATGAGGGTACCGGTAGCCAAAAAGAGGATGAAACCTGTGAGCACTCCTATAAGGCTGGCTTTGCTCAAGCGCTTGGCCAGAAGTCTCAGTCTTGTTTTCAACCCGGTTTCTATTCCTCTTACCACCATCAATCTACTCAGGCAAAAGAGTAACAAAGCCAAGCCAAGCCAATATGCCGCATAGTGCCAGAATTGAGTGGCGCTTCCAGGGGCAAAGCCGGTCAGGTCTGAATACCGGCCGAAGGTCAATCCACCAAAATGAAAAAGTGGGAGTTCCAGTCCCCAGGCCGGTAGGTAGCTGCGAACCAAAATCAGTAGTATAATGATGATATGCCCGGCAAAACGCTGATGAACCAATGTGTGGATGAAAAAGCCCAGGGCAATCATAAAGCTGGTATTGAGCATTATTTCGAGAAACGATACCTGGAAATAGAGTGGCAGATTGAACTGATAAAAGCCCGACAAAGCTTGAGTCAGTAAGCCGGTACACATCATCAAAATCAGCAAGCTAATCGCTACCCCATGCATGGCCATAACTTGTGCAGTAAGCCTGCTGCCGGTGGAGTAGGGCAGCACGTCCAGCAAGGGGCTAATGCCTGCATTTCGCTCCCTGGCACTTTGTTCTCCACCAAAAAGTAGTAAAATGGCCCAAAGTGCAGGCTGAAATCTGCGGAAAATGTCAGTGACCTCGAATGTAAAGGGTAGCACCTGAGACTCATAAGCACCACGGGTCATGAGTACAAAAGCCACCAGGAGGCCCAGGCCGCAACCAACGATTATCAGGAATGGGATTTCACGCCAAACCTGGCGGAAGTAAAGTCTGGAAAGCAAAAAGAGGTTCATCATTTGTTCTTTTTGGATGTTGGTAAAGTGGTTTGAAAACGGAAAAAAGTGAGCACAAGCATGAGAACTCCAATGCCCAGATAGATCGATCGATTGATCAGGAGAGAAGCGCTTACTGGGATGTTTTGCGTGTTGATTTCAGCAGCACTCCAATATTTGGTTTCCAGGTTGACCAGTTGCAAAGTGTAAAAGTCGAAGAGCGTGGCTAGCTTCAGATTGCGGGCTGTTTCTATGACACCTTCATCCAGAAAGGAGATGATCATCACCAGCAAAATGCCTTGGGTATATACTACTGTGGCCTTTTTGCTAAGGCTGCCACCGGCAAAGTATAAGCCGCTGACAAAGAAGAGGTTCGGTAACGTAATGGTGATAAAAGCATTTAGATAGACCCAGGGTTGAAAAGGCAACATTTCCTGAGCGGGTTTGTTGGCAAAGAACTCTCCGGCCATGGCGCCTAATAAGGAGCCAAAGCTGATGATGATCAACACCAGAATGCCGCCAACAAACCTACCGGCCAGGTATTGCCTTCTGTTGATTGGGCTGGTGAACAGGAGGGGCGAAATGCCCTTGTCAAAATCTCGTATTACCAGAGTGCCCATCACTGCTGAGGCGATCAGCAAAAGGGGGAGGTTCAGTAAAGCGGTGAGCTGATGAATGATTAATGGAGCATTTTCTTTCACTTGCACAGAAACTTCAGCAATGCCCTTGATGCCAAGTCTTGAAAAGAGAAAGGCGATGAAGGTTAAGGCAAAAAAGTACAAGTAGTTGACGGGTCTGCGGGCCTGGTAGGCCAGTTCAAACCTGATGAGTTCTAGGACTTTCATGGCTGTGCTAGGTTCTGAGTTGTGAGGCCGATTTGGCTGAAATAGACATCTTCGAGGTTGGCCGTAACAGCTTCGAAACCTTCAGCAGGTGAATGCTCAGAAAACACACGAATAAGCGTTTGACCAGCAAATACTCGTTCTGAAATGACCGAGTGCTTTTGTCTTTGCATCGCTACCTCGGCCTTGTCAAAAGCCTTTTCCCAAACCTGGCCGTTCAGCTGATTAACCAATTCAGCCGGGGCACCTTTCAGGCAAAGCTGGCCCTTGTTAAGTATGGCCATTTGGGTGCAGAGGTCCTTCACATCTTCCACAATGTGTGTAGATAGAATCACAATGGTTTGCTCGCCTACCTCACTGAGCACGTTGTGGAAGCGGTTCCTTTCGGCCGGATCGAGTCCTGCGGTGGGTTCGTCTACTACAAGCAGGGCAGGATTACCAATCAAAGCCTGGGCTATGCCAAACCGCTGCTTCATACCGCCTGAAAAACCTCCCAGGTGCTTCTTCCTGTGCGCTTCAAGGTTCACCTTGTTTAACAGTTCATTCACCAGCTTCATCCTGGCCTTGCGATCAGTCACACCCTTCAAAGCCGCAAAATGGTCCAGCAGCATCTCTGCCGATACCTTGGGGTAAAGCCCGAAACTTTGGGGCAAATAACCAATGTTTTCCCTCAGCGCTTCCTTGTTATTAAGCACGTCTATTTCTCCCAGACTTGCGCTGCCCTGGTCAGCTTCCTGAAGGCCCACCAGCGTGCGCATCAAAGATGATTTACCAGCTCCATTGGGCCCCAGTAGGCCAAACATGCCAGATTCTATTTCCAGACTTACTCCATTCAGGGCCTTCACCCCGTTGGCATAAGTCTTTTGAAGGTTGTAGATTGAAAGCTTCATTTTCCTTTTTTTTGGCAATGAACTTCCCGAAAATGGAGCCTCCAAAAGCTTTCAATCACCGCCTGTAGATATTCATTGAAAGCGCTTTTAAGTAGCGCAAACCAGGTTCATCGATGAAAAGCCCATGTTGGTTGAACAAGCAGGCCAGTTCGCTTAAATTTCTAGGTCTTTGAAAGCAATTATTCTATTATAGCCGCCAATGAACGTTCAGGCAGGTCAATCACGATTTTCACCAAAAACCAAGGTCATACTGGCCAATGTGCTTTTTTGGATGGTACTGGCAGCTTTGCTCAGTTATGCCATAGCTGAGACCAATCAGGTAGAAGGCAGGTCCTGGCCCTCGCTATTTGCCCAGGGGCTTTTTGGCATCGTATTGCTAATGGTGCCTCCCGTTTACTTCAATACACAAGTGCTCGTGCCTCAATTTTTGGTAAAGAGGCGTTACCTGCCCTATGCGGGTAGCCTCGTACTCATTGCCTTGGTTTGGCCCCCTTTTCCTATTTATCTCGACAACCTGATCGATTCTCATTTATTCAATGCCCCGCCAGAAGACCTCGACAGTCCTTTCGACATTACTGGCGCTTTTGTCACCTTTTTTGTGATGGTCATCAGCTCTCTGGTCAACATGTCTTATCGTTCTTTCAGGCAACAGGGCAGGGCAGATAAGGCCGAGAAAGAAAAGCTAAGCATGGAGCTGGGCATGCTCAGAAATCAGATCAGTCCACACTTCTTCTTCAATACCCTCAATAATCTCTATGCCCTTGCGCTGGAGGAGTCAAAGGAAACGCCCGCGGTAATTCTCAAGCTGTCTGAAATGATGCGCTATACTTTGTACGACTGCGATAGTAGCAGTGTAAAATTGAGTGATGAGGTTAATTACCTGGAGAATTATATCAACCTGCAGCTCATCCGTTACCGGCAAAAGGTGGATATTCAGTTTGAGAAAGAGCTGGCAAATACCGAGCTTGAAATCTGCCCTCTGGTATTGATTGTGTTTTTGGAAAATGCATTCAAGCATGGGGTAGAAGGGCTGGAAGAAGGTGCTTTTGTACATTTGAAACTATCAGCTGACGAAAAGCAGATTCGTTTTCAAATCACTAATAGAGTGGGCCATGTCAGAAAGCTTAATGCTAATGCGGGTATAGGACTGACCAATGCCAAAAAACGACTGGAATTGGTGTATGGAAGCCGTTTCTCGCTTGAAACCAAAACCCAGGACGAAATTTTTTCCATCCATTTAAAGATCGACCTGAAGTGAAGTTGAAGTGCCTCATAATCGATGATGAACCCCTGGCGCACAAAGTCATTGGCAAGTATGCTGGCGACCTGCCTCACCTGGAGGTTGTAGGTTCGGCCTACTCAGCCATGGAAGCCATGGGCATGTTGGGGCAACAACAGGTTGATCTGATTTTTCTGGACATCAACATGCCGCGCATTCAAGGTCTCGATTTTCTCCGAACCCTTCCCAATCCACCCATGTGCATCATCACCACTGCTTATAAAGAGTTCGCCCTGGAGGGCTATGAGCTTAAGGTGATTGACTATTTGCTGAAACCCATTGCTTTTGAACGCTTCTTCCAGGCCGTAAACCGGGCAATAGAGCAAAAGCAACTGATGGAAAAGCCCACAGCAGTTTCAACTCAGGAAACTGTGACTAAAAACGAAGACCCTACACTTTTCTTGAAAGAAGACCGGAAAGTTCATCAGGTCAAAGTAAAGGACATCGACTACCTGGAAAGTTATGGCAGTTATGTGAAAGTGCATGTTGCCGGACAAACCATTATCACTTTGGAGAGGCTGTCCAACTTTGAAGAAAAACTAAAGGTGCATCACTTTATCAGGGTGCACAAAAGCTACCTGGTACCTGTTGACCGGATAGAGTTGATAGAAGGAAATGAGCTGATCGTTTCAGGAAAGAAACTACCCATTGGTGCAGTCTATCGCCACAATGTTAATGACCTTTTCAAGTAGCCCTGAGGAAAGAACTGTCTTCAGACCAGGGTAAAAGAAAGAGGCCATCTCAAAAGTTTTCGTGATTACTTTTTCCTTTGAGTCGGCCTCTTCGAGAAACGGGATCTGGGACTACTGACTACTCTGTCGCCACCTTTAATTCGAGTTCCTGTTCTTCTTTATTCAAGTCTTTGAACATCAGCATATCCGCCACCTGAGCTGACGCACCATCATAAAAACCTGTTTCATGTTCAAAGGCCTTCGGGTTTTTAAAAGTGCCGAAAAGCATATCGAAAATGGGCAAATCAGAGTAATTGTGTGCATGAACACCCTTTGCATGGTGCACGGTATGGCTTTCAGGCCGCTGCACTATGTAACCTATCCATTGAGGCGTTTTGATATTGGCATGTTGGAAAATGCCGATGAAATTGATGGTGAGTAAGGAGATGGTACTGGCCTGGGGTGAAAGTCCAACGACCAGGGCAAAACAAAGGCTTCCCAGCAGTGTCCAGCCCACCATGTCGAAAGGGCTAAAGTAGAAAGCCCCGGGAATATCCAGCCTTTCGGCACTGTGATGCATTTGGTGAAAAACCCTCCAGAGTTTATCGTTTTTGTGCATAGCCCTGTGCCAGCCGTAAAGTGCAAATTCGTAAAAAAGCACACCAATGAGGCTGGCTACTACCGGGTTCATGCCCGACAAATCAAGCAATTGATATTGCGCCAGGTAACTGTCCCAAAGCAAAGGCAGATAGCTCGATAGGTAGAAAAAGAAAGCAAAGGCCACAAAGCCTCTAAGAACCCAGAATTTAACCTTGGGTAATTTTCTGCCTGGGAAGAGTGACTCCCAGAGAAAAAGTGCTGCATAAATGCCTATCACCGACAGGGAGATAGGTTCGAGTAAAATTTCTAATGGTGTTGGTATCATTGTAATCGTTATTTTTTTTGACCTTTTACCTACAGGCGTAAGATTTGACCTTACGGTGTAATATTGTGGAGTTGGGAGCGGGAAGCCAGGAGAAGGAAAACCAAGGTAGCTATCGATTTGCGAAGGAGCTTGCCTGACGATAGGCAGACAACGACTGCGGCAATCTCCTCGTAGTTTAACAGTTCTTTTATGGAGATTGCTTCCTCATGCGTTCTCGCAAAGACGGTAATATCTCAGCGCTTTTTGTGCTCTTTCATGCAACTCCTTGGAAGAACCAGAGGTTCGGTAGCAAGTCGATTTGCGATGAAGATTCCTGGCGAGTTCAGGAAACGACTGAAGCAATCTCCTGGATCATCCCGAAAAACTAAAGTGAGGCTGCTACGCTTGCAGAGACTTTGGCAACATGCAATTTCCTGACCTCAAACCAGCCAATCCACCGGCTTTTCAGGCTGATAGCTGCAAAGGGTACCGGTTTTAATAGAGTGGCTCAGGTGCTGTGCCAGGGCCTCATGTACAGAAGCTATTTTCTTAATCGTGCCGCGAATGCGTAAGGTCACCGCAGCCCTGGCTTTTTCAACTGAAGAGCCCGTTTTGCGCGTCTTTCCAGCCAGGCCTAGCGAGTTGCTCAGGTGCTCAATCAACTGCTCATATTCTGCATTCAACTGCGAGGCTCGTTCCAGGTTGTTCATCAGTTCAGCCTCTTCCAACTCTTCCCGCAAGTCGGTGATCTTCTGCTCATATTCATGCTTGGCCTGTCTATCAAGCACCGCAACGCCTTCAGCATGGGCTACTGCAGCACCCATTAGCTCACTACAATGCACTTCTTTGCCTGCCTGATTCAGCAACGCGGCAATGTCTGTCAGGCCCTTGGCATGTCTTAGCGTTACCGAATGGCCCGCATAGCAAACCTGCCACAGGTCACCTTCACGAATAAAGCTATTCTGTGCTGGAAGCGGATAGTCAGGCTTTGCGCTCAACTTACTGGTTTCCAGACCATGCTCTTTTTTCATGTAGCTCCAGAAGGCCTTGAGGTTGGTCTTATCTCTATAAGGGTTCACATTCATAAACCAATGAAGCGCTTCGGTTTCCGAACTGTGCTTCTCACAGGCAATCTTAGCATCGAAAAGCTCCAGATACACCCGCCAGGCATGATGCATTTTCTCAGTCTGGTTGAGCTGTAAATGAATGGCCGCCATATAGGCGGGAAAATCGACCCAAAAGGCATCTATCTTTATTTGTTCACCGGTGTTTAGGGCTTCTTCAAACTTTCCATTTTCAAAGTAGATCAAGGCACCATATGTGTGGTACCAATCGGGCGGGTAGGGGTTGAGCAATATAGCTTTGCTATAAATTTCCTCAGCCTCCTGTGTTTGCCCCATAAAAGTAAAGCAGGAAGCGATGTACACCAGGTTATCGGCATCATTGGGGTTTAGCAGCAACGACCTTCTTAGGCAGCGCTCGGCCTGCTCATAATCGGCATTATAGAGGTGCACCCGCCCCATCACGGCATGGGCTTCATACTCACTCTCGTCTAGCGCTATGGCTTTCTGGGCAAACTCGCCCGCACCGGTTTTGCTCACTTCCCATCTGCTCCAAAGCTGGCAACTCCACTCGTTGAAATAACTGAGCGAAAGTCCGGTATAAGCCCTGGCATAATCAGGGTCGATCTCCAGCGCTTTATTGAACAGCTCTCTTGCCTGTAAGTCAGTTTCCAAAGAGCCTGGTTTCAAAGCCTCCATGCCTCTGAGCCAATAGTCATAAGCCGCAATTTTGGTCTGCGACTTTTTGTGTGTAATGGCCACGAGGTAGTTGTTGATCTGTGTTTGAAGCACATTCACCAGTTGCTGAGACATTTCGTCCTGAATATCGAAAAGCTCGTCAAAATCTTTATCGTGTCTGCCTGCGAAGATGATACTGCCATCTTCGGTTTTGAGCAACTGCACATTAATGCGCACTTTGTCAGAATAGGTTCGGAAACTGCCCTTTATCATGTACTCACAAGGGCTTTGTGAGAGGCTCTCTGTTTTTAGAACAATGCGTAGGCCAGCAAAGCGGGAAAGATCCGTGACCAGGTCATCGGTAAAACCGCGCACGAAATGGTCGAAACCTTCCTTCTCTGAAAGGTTCTCAAAGGGGGCAACCCCCACCTGTACATGGTTGGCAGAATTTGTGATCACTGGCTTTTGGTTGAGCACGAGCTACTTACAAGAAGTAATTCGTATACAAAAGTTACGATGCGATCGTCAAAAAGGCTGCCCGTCTTGATAAAATTTACTGCGAGGCTTTTTCTATATAAGCCAGAATCAAGTCAATCTGATCATTCTGCAAGTCATGTTTGGGCATGGGCAACTTATTGAATTCCTCAAACAGGGCTACCGCAGTAGGGTCGCTTGTACCAATAAGCACAGACGAGTTTTTGATAAAAGCATATAACCAGGCTTTCTCTCGTCTTGCGGTCACCCCGGCCAGGGCAGGGCCAATGAGTTTTCGGTCCACTCTATGGCAAGTGTTGCAACCCCATTCTTTGAAAAGTTGAAAGCCAGGGTCATCTGCAAATTGATTGACAGTTTTTTCGGGTGGATTCTCCGGATCAACCACTATTTCGCTGCCTGACTCAGGTTCATAAGCAAAAGCCAGAAGGACAATTAAGACTAAAATCAAACTAAGAGAAAGGGTGATCAGGCGGGTAAGCGAACTCAGAATTTTTATCGGATTCATAAGGCTTGGGTTTAAGAATTGACACTTGCTTTATTCTACGTTTTCAGCCCAAATTCAGACAGGAATATTTGCTTTATTTTCATGGCTAACTGTTTCAAAATCAGGATCAAAACGATAGATTAGATTTCGCTCAATTGCCTATGAAAATTAATCACATCAGAAACGCCACCATGGTCATTGAAAGTGGCTCACATGTTATACTGGTAGACCCCATGTTGGGGCCAAAAGGCAGTCAGCCCACCTTTACCTATTTCCGGTATAAAGCCAGGAGAAACCCTGTGGTTGATTTACCTGCCGACACTAATGCACTATTGGAAAAGGTGACACACTGCCTGATCACACACAAGCACCCCGACCACATAGACAAAGCGGGAGAGGAGTTTCTGATTGAGAGAAATATCCCCACTACCTGCAGCGAGTTAGACAATGACCTGTTTAGCAAAAAAGGACTGCCCATTGAACAGACGCTGGGCTATGAAAAACCCGATTCATTTCTGGGAGGAGAGATCACCGGAATACCAGCGAGACATGGCTATGGCTATGTGGCCAAACCCATGGGCAATGTTATGGGCTTTTTCATCAGGCTGCCAGGCGAACCCAGCCTTTACCTGAGCTCTGATACCATTTACACTCAAGAAGTGAAGAATGTGCTCAAGCAGCACCAACCTGACATAGCGGTGGTGGCAGCAGGCTCGGCCCGGCTGGATTTGTTCAAGCCACTACTGATGAATGTAGAAGATGTGATCCGTTTCTGCCATGATGCTCCGGGCAGGGTAATCGCCAACCACCTGGAAGCTGTCAACCATTGCCCGACTACCCGAACAGGGTTGAAAGAAAGGTTGGGAAAAGAGGGACTGGGAGAAAAGGTAGCAGTGCCTGAAGATGGTGAGAGTCTTAACTATTGATCACTCTTCAATTTTTGGCTGCTAAATCAAACAACTCCAAACCTCTTTTGTTCTGTATTTGAGGGCTTAATAAATGCTTCGTTTCTGAAGTCGAAGTCTCATTTTTTGATTGATAACCGATGCCAATTGGTTATAGGTTTAATCAATACGAATTTCGAAGTTATAAGTATTTTTTATCGCATCTTTAAAACACACATTTAAAAAAATTCTAATCGCAAATGGAGAATCAAAGCTCAAACGGCCACGACATGAACGGAGACATCAGCAAATGTCCATTCATGAGTGGTACGCTAAACCAAAGTGCCGGAGGAGGTACTGCTAACCGTGACTGGTGGCCCAACCAGTTGAAATTGAACGTTCTACGTCAGCATTCATCGCTTTCTAACCCCATGGGTGCCGACTTTGATTATGCCAAAGAGTTCAACAACATCGACATGGATGAACTCACCAAGGATGTGGATGCCATCATGACTGATTCGCAAGATTGGTGGCCTGCCGATTATGGTCACTATGGTCCATTCTTTATTCGTATGGCATGGCACAGTGCTGGTACTTATAGAATTCACGATGGTCGTGGCGGTGCTGGTGCAGGCCAGCAACGATTTGCACCATTGAACAGCTGGCCTGACAACGGTAACCTTGACAAGGCTCGTAGATTGCTATGGCCTGTAAAGCAGAAGTATGGAAAGAAATTATCATGGGCCGACCTGATGATCCTGGCCGGAAACCGTGCCCTTGAAACCATGGGCTTTAAAACCTTTGGTTTTGGTGGAGGTCGCCCTGATGTGTGGGAGCCGGAAGAAGATGTGTATTGGGGTCCTGAAGTAGAATGGTTAGGCGATAATCGCTATGAAGGCGATCGTCAACTGGAAGATCCACTGGGTGCGGTTCAAATGGGTTTGATCTATGTGAATCCACAAGGCCCTAATGGAAATCCTGACCCTGTAGCTTCGGGCAGAGACATTCGCGAGACTTTTGGCAGAATGGCCATGAACGATGAAGAAACAGTTGCTTTGGTAGCGGGTGGACACACCTTCGGTAAAGCACATGGTGCAGGCGACCCTGATGCGCATGTAGGTCGTGAGCCAGAAGGAGCTGGCATAGAAGAGCAAGGCCTGGGTTGGAAAAACTCATTTAAAAGTGGTAAAGGCGTGCATACTATCACCAGTGGCGTTGAAGGTGCATGGACACCAAGACCAACTACCTGGGACAATAGCTATTTCGATGCACTATTTGGTTATGAGTGGGAGCTGGCAAAAAGCCCGGCAGGAGCCTTCCAGTGGCACCCTAAAGACCTTGCTGAGGGCGATCATGCTCCTCAGGTAGACGGTTCAGGTGAAAAAGTGACCATCATGATGACCACTGCCGATATGGCCATGAGAATGGACCCTGCTTATGAGAAGATTTCAAGACGCTTCCACGAAAACCCTGATCAATTTGCAGATGCTTTTGCCAGGGCTTGGTTTAAGCTCACGCACAGAGATATGGGACCAATTGCCCGCTATGAAGGTGCATTGATACCTGATGAAGAATTGATCTGGCAAGACCCTGTTCCTGCCGGTAATGCCGACCTGAGCGATGCTGATGTAGCTGATTTGAAAGGACAAATCCTGGCAACGGGACTTTCAGTTTCTGCCTTGGTATCTGCAGCCTGGGCTTCAGCTTCTACATACCGTGGTTCTGACCACCGTGGTGGTGCTAATGGTGGACGAGTTCGCCTTGATCCACAAGTAAATTGGGAAGCCAATAACCCTGTTCAACTAGGCAAGGTGCTGGATGCATTGACCGGAATCCAGAGCGGTTTTGGTAAGGATGTTTCCATGGCCGACCTGATAGTACTAGCTGGTTGCGCAGGTGTTGAAAAAGCTGCTAAGGATGCTGGACATGAAGTGACTGTTCCATTCACCGCTGGTAGGGGCGATGCCACAGCAGCACAGACCGATGAAGCTTCTTTTGATGTATTGGAGCCGATGGCTGATGGTTTCAGAAACTACTCTAAAGGACGCTTCAGCGTAACTGGCGAGGAAATGCTGGTAGACAAAGCTCAGTTGATGAGACTGACTGCTCCTGAAATGACCGTATTGGTTGGGGGTATGAGAGCAATGGACGCTAACTGGGATGGCTCTGGCCATGGTGTATTCACCGATCGCCCAGGTCAGCTAACCAACGACTTCTTTGTGAACCTGCTGAATGCCAACTTAGAATGGACTGCCACCTCTGAGCACAACGACTCGTTTGAGGGCCGTGAAGGCAATGGCAAGGAAGTGAAGTACACTGCCACCAGAGTTGACCTGGTATTTGGTTCTAACTCAGAGTTGAGGTCTTATGCCGAGGTTTATGGAAGTGACGATTCACAAGAGAAATTTGTGAATGACTTCGTTGCAGCCTGGGACAAGGTGATGAACTTGGACCGATTTGATTTGAAATAAGGCAATAGCCAAATGAATGATAAGAAAAGGAGCTTCGGAAGAGGCTCCTTTTTTGTTATATTCAATCCCGCACTTATTTATGATGCATCTGATCACCATTCTTGGAACCACCGCCCGGAACTTCTACCTGGAATCGGCCCGTATAGCAGATTTGCAGTCAGTGATTAGAGGTGTCACCTCCGAGCGAAGCCTGATCATCTCTACCCAGTTCAGAACAGACGTTTTTTATAAAGCCAAAAGCGAAAATCATTTGACCATTTTGAAGCTTTGGGCCATGTATACCACCACAGATCACCCTGGCATTGCTGAAGAAGACCTGACCATAAGCTCTGGTGAAGAAAAGTGCTTGAACCAGTATTTTCAGGGCCTTAATAAATTATCCGTCAACCTCGATGAATACGGTCAATATAAAACAGCCTTTGCCAATGCCTATAATGCTGATCCCAGAAATCCGTTGGCTGCAAAAGTAGTAGGTTGCGACACCCACCTGGTGCAGCACCCAAGCATCTTTCGTGAGCCATTGATGGTGCTATCGGGCAATGAAAGCGTGAAGGAAGAATACGACAACTTTGGCATGGCCATGAAGATCGTGAACGATAAAACCCATTCCAACTAAAGTGATCAAGGCAGCAGGAGAGGCCCCAGCCCAAAGAACCAACCCACGAAGCCAATGGCTGAACCTGTGAAGCCAGCCAGAATGAAAGTAAGCCTCAGTGATTTAGGCACTACTCTGAAACTGACATAAAGCCCCACCAGCAGACCTATGATGGCCAGTGGTATGGCAAAAGCACCAGGCGCCCAGCCTTTGAATAAGGCCATGTTCAATTCATCTCCACCAAACAATTGATCAGGTCCGTAAAGAAGTGCAGCCACCACTCCGTGACCCATGTTGAAAACCTCTCTGAGCCAAAATAGAGCAAGGAAAACCGCAAGCCAGTCCATCTTTGAAAGGTGCTTTTTCAGATGTGCTTTCCTAAAGAATAAAACGAGCAGTCCAATTATACCTGTCAGGCAAGTTTGAAGTGGCCCTCCTATGGCAATCAGGAAGAATTGGTAATCACGTTTGTGCAGATACTTTTTAAACTCTTCTTTCTCGGGGTAGTCGCCATCTGCTTCGAAAGCGACTTTATCTTCAACCTTTTCGTAAATTTCATTGAGCTTATCATCCAGAGGAGAGCCGAAATGACTCATGCTGCCGTAATGCAAAGAAGTTTTATAGCCCAGGTATTTGGCTATGACTATGTGCCCCAGTTCATGGCTGATCGTGCCAATGACAGTAAAAGCCATGAAAATCAGACTAAAAACAATCAGGGGTTTAAAAAGTATTTTTATTGCCATCGGTGAGCTGAACCTTTTTTGACCTGGACTTATTCAATATAGACTAAAAAGTGCAGGTTACGACCAAGCCCCTGCCTGGCTCTAAACGAAAAAAACCCTGATTCCGAATAATCGGGACCAGGGCTTCTATATAATTAAATGTTATTTTCTTATGCTTCAGCTCCGATGGCTGCGTTCAACTTGTTGGTCAAAACGTTTTTAGGAACCGCTCCAATTACCGTATCGACAACCTCTCCACCTTTGAAGATCAAAAGGGCAGGAATAGAACGAATACCATACTGAATTGAAAGTTGCTGGTTGGCATCAACGTCTACTTTACCAACAGCTGCAGTATCGGCATATTCACCCGCGATTTCTTCCACTACAGGACCTACCATGCGACAAGGTCCGCACCATGCAGCCCAAAAGTCTACTAATACAGGTTTGTCCGAATTCAATACTACTTCCTCGAAGTTATCGGTGGTGATTTCAATTGCGTTTGCCATTATTATCTCTTTATGTTCTTGTTTCTGTTTTTCAAAGCAATGACATCAAAAGTAGGTAAAAAGTTCCTGTGTGTTGCCGACTGCTTTTAATTAGTTCATTGATTTTTTCAATTGCTCATTGACGATACAAAGGGACGAGCCGAATTGTTTAGCTGCACATCATTTCTTTATGCTGTGATCAGTCGTGCCGATTCCGCCAACTCACCCAAACCCTGGATTAACTCATTGGTAGGGTCGATTTTGATGCTACGAGAGAAGAGTTCAACACTCAGGTTCTCCTGCCTGTCAAAAAGCTGCACTCGCAAATCGGTTTTGCCTTCATGGGCACTGGTAAGGTTGATCAATTTCTCGATCATTTCCTGATCCACCATTTTGGCGTCCAATGTCAGGCGGATGCCTTTTCCGCGTTTTTCTCGCAATTCACTCAGTAGCGAAATGGCCATTGGCTGTAGCTCCCAGTCTTCGGGCGATACATTGGCGGCCGGATTTTCTCGCATCTCCTTTTGCTTGCGCCAGTTGATCTCTACCGCTCCCTGTATAAACAGGAATTCTCCCGGCCTCAGGTATTGGGCAAAGTTCATGTACTTTTCGCCCATCATAAACAGCTCTACCGAACCGTTGTAATCTTCAACATGCACCACGCCATAAGGCTTGCCGTTTTTGGTCTGCCCGTTCCTGATGCCATTGACAATACCACCAATGGCAATGTCCTGGTTAGGGAATTTATTGATGTCGCTAATGGGTTTGCAGAAGCTGTCGAGTTCTATTTCAAACTGGTCCAGTGGGTGGCCACTGATGTAGAATCCAACCACCTCTTTTTCAATCTTCAGCTTTTCCATTTCAGAGAAAGGCTCACATTCTGCCACACGAGGTAGTGGAGTGGCCACATTGCTGTCGCCTCCGAACATAGAAACCTGGGCCGCATCTTTTTCTGCCTGCTTGGCCTGCGCATAGCGAATCACCTTTTCAATCAGTGTTTGCTCTTGCTCAGGTGCCCACAGGTACTGCTTGCGATGATAAGTCTCAAAGCAGTCGAAACCACCGGCCATGGCCAGCGACTCAAAGTTCTTCTTATTAACGGCTCTCAGGTTCACCCTTTCAGAAAACTCAAATACGTTAGGGTAAGGACCATTTTCGCGTCTTTCTTCTATGATGCTTTCTATGGCCGCTTCACCTACTCCTTTGATGGCACCCATACCAAAACGAATCTCCGCTTTGGCGTTTACAGTGAATTTGTAGTTCGACTCATTTACATCTGGACCCAGTACCGGAATGCCCATGCGCTGGCACTCTTCCATAAAGAAGGTCACCTGCTTGATATCATTCATGTTGTTACTCAGTACCGATGCCATGTATTCGGCAGGATAATGGGCCTTGAGATAGGCTGTTTGAAATGCTATATAGGCATAGCAGGTAGAGTGCGATTTGTTGAAGGCGTAAGAGGCGAAAGCTTCCCAGTCGCGCCATATCTTTTCAAGTGCCTCTTCGCCATGGCCTTTTTCTTTGGCCTGCTCCACAAATTTGGGCTTCATCTTGTCCAGCACATCGCGCTTCTTTTTACCCATGGCCTTTCGCAGCACATCGGCCTCACCCTTGCTAAAGCCCGCCAGCTTTTGTGAGAGCAGCATTACCTGCTCCTGGTAAACCGTAATTCCATAGGTCTCCGATAGGTATTCTTCCATCGCAGGCAGGTCATAGGTGATTTCTTCGTCACCATGCTTTCTGCGAATAAAGGCAGGGATGTATTCCAACGGCCCGGGTCTGTACAGGGCGTTCATGGCAATGAGGTCGGCAAACTCGGTAGGTTTGAGCTCCTTCATGTACTTCTGCATACCGGCAGATTCGTACTGAAAAATGCCTACCGTTTCACCCCGTTGGAAAAGCTCGTAAGTCTTGGTGTCGTCCAACGGGAAGTCATCGGGAACGAGGGCTACATCATGGCGTTCCTTGACGTTCCTTACCGCATCTTTGATGAGGGTCAGCGTTTTCAGGCCCAGGAAGTCCATTTTGAGCAGTCCGGCATCTTCCACCACCGAGTTGTCAAACTGCGTACACCACATGTCTGAGTCCTTGGCTGTAGCCACCGGAGCAAACTTGGTAATGTCGTCTGGTGTAATGATCACACCGCAGGCGTGAATACCGGTATTTCGTACCGAACCTTCCAGCACCCTTGCCTGGTTGATAGTGCGGGCCTCCAGGTTGTTGCCCTTGGCGATTTCTTTCAGCTCATTGGCCAGCGGAATCTGCTCAGATCGCAGTTTGGCTTTCAGATCGCGTTCATCCAGTCCAAAGAGCTTGGCCAGCTTGATATCCGGCACCAACTTGGCAATGCGGTCGGCATCGGGGAGGGGCAGTTCCAGTACCCTGGCCGTATCGCGAATTGACGACTTGGCGGCCATGGTACCATAGGTGATGATCTGCGCCACCTGGTTTTTGCCGTATTTATCGATCACATAGTCGATCACCCTTTGGCGACCTTCATCGTCAAAGTCAATGTCAATATCAGGTAGAGATACCCTGTCTGGATTCAGGAAACGCTCAAACAGCAGGTCGTACTTGATGGGGTCAACATTGGTAATGTTGATACAGTAAGCAACGGCACTACCAGCGGCAGAACCACGGCCCGGGCCCACAGAAACGCCCATTTCGGTGGCCTTGTTGGTGAAATCCTGTACAATGAGGAAGTAACCAGGGTAGCCAGTGTTCTCAATAGTTGCCAGCTCAAAATCCAGCCTTTCCTTAATCTCCTCGGTGATTTCTCCATAACGCCTTTCAGCGCCCACATAGGTGAGGTGTTTCAGGTAATTGTTCTCACCACGTTTACCACCATCCTCATCATCCAGTGGGTCTAAAAACTCCGAGGGGATGTCGAATTTGGGAAGCAGTACATCACGAGCCAACTGATAGGCTTCTACCTTGTCTACAATCTCATTGGTATTGCGAATGGCATCAGGAAGGTCGGCAAAGATCTTTTTCATCTCTGCCGGAGACTTGATGTAAAACTCATCATTGGGGAAGCCATAGCGGAATTCGCGGCCTCGCTTGCCAATGTACTTCTTCGGCTTGTTTACTGACTCCGCGTCTTTAACGCAGAGCAAAACGTCATGCGCTTCTGCCTGGTCTTTGCGGGTGTAATAGGTGTTGTTGGCTGCGATGTATTTTACATTGTGCTTTTCGCAAAACTGCAGTAAAATACTGTTTACGTGATCTTCTTCCTCTACGCCATGGCGGTTGAGCTCTGCATAAAAGTCATCGCCAAACTGCTCTTTGTACCAGAGAAAGGCTTCTTCTGCCTGGGTTTCTCCCACATTGAGAATGAGGTAGGGTACTTCACCCCAAAGGCCACCTGTGGTGCAAATCAATTCGCCCTTGTACTGTTCCAGGTCCTTTTTATCGATTCTGGGTACGTAATAGAAGCCCTCAGTATAGGCAATGGACGAAAGCTTGATCAGGTTGTGATAGCCTTCTTTGTTTTTGGCCATCAGTACCGTCTGGTAGCCATTGTCTTGCTGTTTCTTATTGGTGCGGTCTCGGCATATGTTGAACTCACAGCCCACAATGGGTTTGATTTCAGCAGCCAGTGCAGCCCTCACAAAGTGAAAGGCAGCCATCATGTTGCCATGGTCGGTCAGGGCTATGGCGGGCATGCCCATTTCTTTGGCGGCACCTACCATGCCGCCAATTTCTGATACAGCCTGTAGCACCGAAAACTGCGAGTGTACGTGCAGGTGGCTATAAGGTACGGTCTCCAGATCGGCCAGCACAGCTGCAGCCACTTTACCTGATCCCGCGCTGCCTTTACTCTCTTCAGTTTTAGCAAAGTTGGCGGCTTCTAATTTGGGCGCTTCATAGGTAATCTCAGAGATAGAGAGGCCTCCTCTTGGCGGCACTACGCTTTCTTTGATCAAACCAAAGAAACAGCGGGAGGTAGCGTCTACATCATAGGCTGCATCGTGCGCATCTTCAAAGGCGACTCCAAAGAGCTTTTGATGCAGTTCTGTAAGCGTAGGCCACTTGAACTTGCCGCCTCTACCACCGGGTATGGCACAGAAGTCGGTAGACACATCTTTGGTGTCGATGCTTTCCATGGCCGCGCAATGGTTGGTCATTTCATTACGCAGGTATTCTGCCCCGACAATGTTGTTGTCAAACTCAATGTTGTGCCCAATGGTCACCTCTGCCAAAGCCAGATCTTCAGTGAAGATGTCCAGCACCTTTCTCAGGTCATGACCTTCTGCTAAAGCGCGTTTGGTAGAAATGCCGTGTACTTTTTCGGCATTGTAGGGTATGGTGAAGCCTTCTGGCTTTACAATGTAGTTCTGCGCGGAGATGAGCTTGCCGTGGGCATCGTGCACTTGCCAGGCCAGTTGGACCAGGCGAGGCCAGTTGTCAAGGTCTTCAAGGGGAGCGTTCCAGTCTTTGGGTAAACCGGTGGTCTCAGTATCAAATATCAGATACATAGGTACTTAGAAAATAAGAGTTCGATTGGGCCGAAATTGCTCAACTAATGTACTTAAAATGGCTGGAAGGTGAGTCCAAAAATCAGAGGATTTTTTAAGTGCAGATTCGCGGCCAGAGATTGTCGATGTTCATTTGTTTGGAGACCTTAAAATGAACGCAAACGAGCTCTCCCGATAGCTATCAGGAGGGCCGTAAAACAATCTATGAAAGTACTAATATAGGAGGGGAGAATTGGTGTGAGAAGGAGGTGATTTTACACGCTAATTTTTAGAGGGATGGAGGTTTTGTTTTCTTTGATGTCGCAGAATTGGAGAGCCGGCTTCAAGTGTGGCGTTTCAACTGGTTAAGGAACAAAGTTGAACTAGTCCAAACCTGCCTGGTCAATTAGTCAGTACAATCATTTTCTTACACTCATCTAAAAATCACGTGCCTTTGTTAGGATTTGTTCGTATGATAGATTGAACCAATTTTTTGAATGCTCATGCAGTTAAGAACCTTGACCCTTTTTCTGTTTATTTTTTTATGCATTGGTGCCAAAGCCCAGGAAGTTGACATCCGCCTGTACCAAAAAGTACCCATGCGGGACGGCATCAATCTTTCAGCCAATGTCTACCTGCCAACTGAGCGACCTGAACCTTTGCCAGTAATTCTTATTTACACGCCTTATGTAAATGATGAGGCCAATGATCGGGGCATGTTCTTCGCCAAAAACGGCTATGTTTTCATAAGCCTTGACTTGAGAGGCAGAGGCAATTCAGAAGGTACTTATGCTCCTTTTGAGAAGGATGGCATTGATGGATATGATGCCATTAACTGGATCAGTCAACAGCCCTGGTGCAATGGCAAAGTGGGCATGATGGGTGGCTCATACCGAGGCATGGTGCAATGGCTAACACTCAAGCAAAAGCCAAAGGCCCTGGTGAGCATGGTGCCTACAGCATCAGTAGGGCCAGGTATTGATTTCCCCAAGTTCAATGGCATATTCAGCAACTATACGCTTCAATGGCTCAACTTTACCAGTGGCCAGAGCCGGAATAGCAATCTATTTGGCAATGGTGCTTACTGGCAAAGCAAGGCCATGAGAAAGTTTAATAATCATTTACCTTTTCAAGACTGGGATATGATTGCCCTGGGAGCCAGAAATCCAGTGTTTCAAAAATGGATTGCCCATCCGGACTTTGATGAATACTGGCAAGATCTATATCCAACCAAGGCCGAGTATGCCAATTTCGACTTGCCCATACTGACCATTACAGGTTATTTCGATGGAGATCAGCCTGGTGCCATGACTTATTATAAGGGACACCATGCCAATGCGAGCCAGTCGGCATTGGACCAGCATTACTTGATTTATGGACCATGGTCTCACGCAGGTACCCGCAACCCTGTCACTGAAATGGGGGGCTTCAAATTCGGGGAAGATTCTAAGTTGAACATGCTGGACTTGCATCTCAAGTGGTTTGACTGGACCCTTAAAGACAAGGATAAACCTGCTTTTCTGAAGGATCAGATAGCCTTCTACGAAATGAAAAGTAATGAGTGGCATTATGAAAACTCCTATGATGAGTTGGCGCCAGATACTTTGACCTATTTCCTGAGCAGTCCGGATACGGAGGCCAAACACCTACATGCTCCTGGAATCATGACCGGTGAGAAGCCGGGAAAAGAACAACCAGACCAGGTGGTGTTTGACCCATTGGATACTTCGAGGGCTGCTGCCTATTCAGGTGCTGATTACTATCTGGACCCATCAGCTGGTTATGGCGAAAATCAATTGGTTTTTCTTAGCGATGCACTTAAAGAAGACAGAAGCCTAGTGGGGCAAATGGAGCTGGGTGTTTACATAGAATTGGACGTAAAAGACACTGACTTTACAGTAAGCGCTTACGAGAAAACAGCACTGGGTGAAACCATCTACCTGGGCAGTGACCGACTGCGGGCGAGGTATCGTGATGGCTTGAAAACCAGTAAGTTGGTATTGCCTGGGGAAATCAACCTCTATAAATTTGACGACTTTTACTTTACGGCTCGAAAGCTTAGCAAGGGAAGCAGAATCCTGGTGGTGTTGTCGCATAACAACAACCCATACACTCAGAAGAATTATAACTCAGGCAAGGAGGTATCAAAAGAGAACGGCAAAGATGGAAAGGTAGCTACCGTTAAACTGCATCACTCTAAAAAATACCCGAGTTATTTTAAGCTGCCGGTGAGAAAGTAAGGAGCTGTTGTTCGCTTACTCTATGCTCGAATTCTTTACTGGGTTGGCCACTGCGGCCATGATGGGATCTAGCTCAGGGAGATTCGGTTCACAGTGGAGCCTTTTGTAGCAAAACGCATGATATGAGTATATTGTATTAATATATAATCTCACAAAGCTGTTTTGAATGAGATGGAAAATTTCTAGCTTACTTTTCGGGGATTGGAGGGTTTTCCTGTTCAATCTCTTCTATTTTTTTTAGAACCTAAGGCCAAATCCCTGTGCCTCAAAAAAGGGAGATTTTAAACACTAAAAACAAATAATTATGGGATGGTTTAGTTCAGCCGTAAGTGCTATTGGACATGCAGCGGAGTCTGTAGGTAACACAGTTGTTCACGGGGCAGAGGATGCCGGAAATGCGATTAAAGATGGAGCCGAAGATGTAGGCCATGCAGTAGAGACTGCTGGCAGTGCGGCATTAAATGAAACCGAAAACCTGGGTACTGCTTTGGCCAAGGTGGGCATAGATGTGGGAGAAGATATGACCGTAGCCGCCAAATGGGCAGGTAATGCCCTGGAAGAAGGTGCTGAGAAGACCTATGAAGGCATGGTAGCCGCAGGTAAGTTTATATCAGAAAATGCCTGCTCAATTGTTGTAGGTACTGCTTTGGGCACTGCCGTAGCAGCCCTTGCTGCTGATGGTGAGGAGGAAGGAGCCATGGCTGCCTTAGCGATAGCTGTCAAAGCTGCCAGCACTGCCGAGATTCAGGCTGCCGCCACATTGATTTCTTCTGGTGTAACCGATGCCGTATGGGAAATTCCGGGAGTATCCAGTTCTGGGGTACCAGAGGGTACGGTAAAATCGGTTTTGAAATACACCATAGTGATGGCCGCAAAGGAAAAAGCATCAGAAGTAGCCTTGTCAGGTGGTCAATACATCATTGGTGCTTTGCTTACTGTTCTCACTGGGTTGATTTGTACTGGCGACTTGCCAGGAGGATACAGTGTTTGGAAAGGTAGTAATTCATCATTTTAGCCCTCAATGAAAACTATGGAAAATACCAGGCAGGCCTATCATCCGCTTGCCTGGTATCCTGAATTAGACTTACTAAAGGAGCATTTTGACGCTATTCGTACCGAGGCCGTTCGAGCCCTGGAACAAATGGCTTTTATCTCTGATGAACGAGTGTCTGATCAAAGCTGGCGAGTGCTTCCCATCAAACCGGAACTTGAAGACATTGCCAATGTGCCAAAAGAGCTGAGAGATTGGTCGCGGCAACTGTCACCTCAAACTGTGAGTATACTTGAACAGATGCCGGGCGTAATTGCCTACGCCTTTTCTGCACTGGCGCCCGGTGGCGTTATCGCAGCCCACCAACATGAAAATCCATATGTGACTGCCATGTTCTGCCTACAGGCAGAAGGTGACGTGTATATGGTCAACGGTGGGGAACGTAGGGCCATTGTGGAAGGAGAGATGCTGATCTTTGACTATACCATGATGCATGAAGTAGTGAATAATGGCTCACAAGAACGCATAGTGCTGCTCGTATTGATGGAAAATGCCCTGAAGACGCTCTAATCTCTAGGGAAACCAGTACTTGTATAGGCCCATTGCCTTTTTTCTAAGCAGATTATTCCGTCCTCAAATTCTTCACCGGATTGGCCACAGCGGCCCTGATGGAGTGGTAGCTGACGGTGGTCCAACCAACAGCCAGGGCAACAACTCCACCAATCACGAAAGAGATCCAGGTTTGGCCGAGGCTAATGTGATAGGCAAAGTCGTTGAGCCAACCTTGCATAACCAGGACTACCACCGGTATGGAGATCACCAATGCCACAATGATCAATTTGTTGAAGTCGCTGACGATTAAGAACACCACACGGGCAGCGCTTGCACCCAGCACTTTCCTTACACCAATCTCTTTGATGCGACTGGAAATGATAAAGGTAGCCAGTCCAAAGAGGCCTATACAGGCGATGAGAATAGCGATAGCAGTGAACACAAGAAAGAGGTCGCCAGACTTTGCCTCAGCCGTATAGAGCTGATCCAGTCGGTCTTCCAGGAAATAATAGGTGTAAGGCTGGTTTTCAAATTGCTCTTTCCAAATGCTTTCAACAGAGCTCATTACCGACTTAGGGCTTCCATTGAAACGCACCGCCATGGTGCCTATAAATCCTCCAAATGCACTCTCATGACCAAAAATGCCCAGGGGAGTGATTTCGGTATGCAGTGACTTATAGTTGTAGTCTTTAACCATGCCTATTACCCGGTAATCGCAATTGCCCGAAGGGTTATTGCCACCCGCCAGGTTGGTCACCATTTTCCCAATGGGGTCCTCATGGATGCCCAGTACTTTGGCAGCCGACTCATTGATGATGATGGACAAGGAGTCTTCAAATTCTTTGGAAAAGGATCGGCCTGCCATCAGCTCCATTTTCATAGTTTCTAAGAAGCCTTCTTGGAATACGGTACAATTGAAAACATTCTCCTGGTCGTTGCCGCGCAAGCGAAAGCTCATGCCAAAAGCTACATCTATACCTGGTATGCCATTAGAGGCTGCGGTGCTTACTACCTGCGGAAGGGCTTCTACCTGGGCACCGAAAGTTTCTATGTCTGGAATATTGAAAACGTTATCTACGACCATCACCTGCTCCTTGTCAAAACCCAGGCTGAGGTTTTGCAGAAAATTCATTTGCTGACCTACAATCAGTGTGCAACAAATGAGCGCTACAGAAACGAAGAACTGGAAAACCACCAGTCCATTTCTGATCCAACTACCGCTTTTGCTCCTGATCATTTTACCCTTCAGCACCACTACAGGCCTAAAGGAAGAAAGAATAAAGGCGGGATAGATTCCAGCAATAATTCCCAACAGCACAGCCACGGCCAGTAATGCCAGCATGGTCAATGGCTGCTGATGAATCTCGGGTGTGATGAGCTTGCCAGCAAAGTCGTTGAATACAGGCATGGTCAAATAGACCAGCCCTACACCTATAATCATAGAGACAATACAGACCACCACCGATTCGATCAAAAATTGATTGACCAGGCTGCTTTTATTAGAGCCTAGCACTTTTCTAATGCCTACTTCCTTGGCACGTTCTGCCGATCGTGCAGTAGAAAGGTTGATAAAGTTGATGGCCGCCAATACAATGATGAAAATGGCTACAGACATGAAAATGGTGATGTAGGTGATATTGCCATTCGCTTCATGCTCCCTTTCCAGGTGCGACTTCAGGTGTATGTCTGCAAGGGGCTGCAGAAAGTAGTTGTAACGATTACCACTTGCCTGGTAGTCGGCAAAAGAGATTTTCAAGTCACGCTCTAGCTGACCGGCAGCATAAGTTTCAACCACCTGGTCCACTTTTTCCATGATGGTTTCGGGCGCCACACCAGGTGCAGCCTTCAGGTAGGCGTGTACCGAAAAGTTGACAAAGTTGGTGGGGGCAAGAAAGGTGAGAAGGTCGAGCGGCACTATCATGTTGAAGTCGAAATGTGTGTTTTCAGGAACATCCTCACAAATGCCATTCACAATCAACTCGCCAAAGCCACTGGTCATGGTTTTGCCAATCACATCCGTACTGCCGAAGTACTTCATGGCAGCCGACTCTGTTAAGACCGTAGCATTCGGCAAGCTCAATACGTCCTGCTTGTCTCCGCGCAGTAATTTGATGCCGAAATTCTGGAAAAAGTTGGCATCAGCCCCCATAAAGCCTTCTTCCTGATACTGATCATTTTCGACAGTAATGGTCATGCCAAAGGCCTGGAAAACACGAGTGAGCGATTCAATCTCCGGATTATCAATTTCTACCTGCTTAGAGAGCGCAATTGGAGTAATGGCATAGAGTGAGGTATGGTCTGGGTAGACACGTTCCAGGGCCAGGCGATACACTCGATCATGGTCAGGGTGGTATTTGTCATAGCCCAGCTCTGAGTCGACATAAAGTAGAATAAGCCCACATACCGCCATGCTGACGGCCAGGCCACCAATGTTGATGAGGGTGTAAAGCTTATGCTTGATCAGGTTGCGAAAAGCGAGTTTTGTATTGACCTTGAACATGGCTGAAAAAGTGTTTTGTTGTTGTATTTGAAATTTTTTGAGCACCGAGGGTCTGATCATTTTCAGCACCTCTTTGCGGTAAACTTTTCGGGCATGGCGAAGCCCTGCGGTTTCGTAGTTCTCGTAAAACTCCTCGTCCAAATCGCCCTGGAGTTCCAGGTAGAGTTCGTCTTTGCAGAAGTAACGAAACAGCCGTTCGTAAAATGGGGGTGGATCTGGTAGGGGGCTACCAGGCATACTGCAGTTCCAACCTCACACCGGGTATGCGATTCCATAGTTGATCGCGCCTTTCCTTGGCCTCATGCAGTGCACTCTTGCCTTCATTCGTCACCTCATAATGCCTTTTGGGCCTGCCTCTCCTCGAGTCGTTGCCTTCGCCTTGCTTGCTTTTAACAAAGCCCTTGGTTTCTAACCTGGAAAGGGAAGTATGCAAAGCCCCTCGACTTACATCACGATCCGCACTTTGATTCAGCTCTTTTTTGATGGTGTAGCCGCTCGCATCATCGCCCAAAACCAGGATGCTGAGCAATACGATTTCCTCAAATTCGCCTAAAGTTTCTCCTCTCATAATTGTAGAGTTCTAATTTGTAGACGTAATGTAAGAGATTTAGTTCTAATTTGTAGACCAATGATTCGGTTTTAGAAAAAGGGTAGAATCAAGGCTCTATGGAGCCGGCTTGTTGATAAAAGTTACTTGCACATATAGGCGCAACTGCTGCAAATGAAATAGGAATCAGAGTTAATTGCCTGGCTTGAGTCCACAAGTGGTGTAATGAGACCAGAACCATAATAACACCAAAAAGCAAAAATAGAATAGCCATACCCTTCAGATATATTTTTAAGAAGCGGTGATTCTTAGTTGGGATTCGAATTTTGAAAAGCCGTGGAGCAATGTAAGAAAACCAATAGAAACCATGAAAGGCTAGATTAAAGCCTACAAGATCACCGAAGAAGAAATTAGCAAAAAAGAGGAGGTAAAAGACAGTGATTGCCAGATGAAACAATGCCAGGCGCAAATACCATTTTTTCACTTCTAGATCTAACAGCCTTGACATATGGTTTTAAATCTAGTCGAAAAAGTCGACAATTTTGATGGCAATACTAGCTGCTCATACAAAAGTGCTCCAATACTTTCTGGTGAATCCCTATATTCAACCACAACCTTTATTCATAACCATGCGCAACTTACTTTTCCTCCTTTGCCTGCTGCTTGTTGGCAATACAGCCTTTTCTCAAATACCTCACCCCAAAGATGTCTTCGGGCATGAAGTAGGGGCCGACTACAAGCTGGCCGACTATGACCAGATGCTCGATTATTACGATAAGCTAGCAGCTAGTACTGATCGCGTTCAAATGATTGAAATAGGCAAGTCGGTAATGGGCCGGCCCATGAAGTTGCTCTTTATCTCAAGTGAAGAGAATATGAAGCAGTTGGACAAGTGGAAGGAGATTAGTACAAAACTTTCCAGGGCCCGCATTTCAAAAGAAGAGGCGAGAAAACTCTCTTACGAGGGCAAAGCCATTGTCTGGTTTGATGGAGGCATGCACGCTACCGAACGCGCTCATGCCCAGATGACTTCGGAACTGATGTGGCGCATTGCCTCTGAAGAGTCGGTAGAGATGAAGAAGATCAGGGACAATGTGATTACCCTGGTAGTACCGGTAATCAACCCTGATGGGGTAGACATTGTAGTAGACTGGTACCGTAAAAACCTGGGTACGCCATTTGAAACTTCCAATCCACCCATTCTTTATCAGAAATATGTGGGGCACGACAACAACCGCGATTGGTTCATGAACAATATGCCCGAAACCAGGGCAGTGACCAATGTTCTGTACAATGAGTGGTATCCACAGATCGTGCATAACCATCACCAAACCTCACCGGCTTGGGCCAGAATATTTCTACCACCATTTCGCAGCCCTGTCAACCCCAATATCCACCCGGGTATTACCACAGGGGTAAACCTGGTAGGAACAGCCATGGCCAACCGTTTTGCCATGAAAAAGATGCCTGGCGTTATTTCAGGTACCGCTTTTAGTATGTTCTGGAATGGCGGTATGCGCACCACGCCTTATTACCATAATCAGATAGGTATTCTCACAGAGGTAGCACACGCTACCCCCACACCGCGCTACTACGACCCTAAAAGAAAACCCAAAAATGTAGGAGGTAAGCCTTCTAATGCCACTGAGATTTTCTATCCCTATCCATGGGAGGGTGGCGAGTCGCATTTCCGTGATGCTGTAGACTATATGCTTACCGCTTCAATGGCGGTGCTCGACCTGGCAGCTGATAAGAAAGACGAGTTTTTGTACAACATCTACGACATGGGTCGCGATGCTATTGAAGACGAGAAGGGAGCCTTTGCTTATGTCATTGGTACTGAACAATGGAACCCCAGTGAGGCCAGAAACCTTGCGAATGTGCTGATGCAAGGTGGCCTGGAAGCTCACAGGGCCGAAAGAGACTTTAGTGCAGGCGGCCGCCAGTTCAAGGCAGGTTCCATTATTTTCTATGGGGCACAAGCTTTCAAACCTTACCTCACCGATTTATTAGAAAAGCAGGATTATCCTGATCAATTCCTTTACCCAGGTGGACCACCACAGCCACCCTATGATCTGGCTGGCTGGACACTGCCCATGCAAATGGGAGTAGATGTGACCAGGGTAGATGAATCTTTTAATGTGAACGGCTCTGAACTGGCCGAACAAATATCTCCCGAAAAAGGAGACGTAGGCATTGATAATTGGGATCATGGGGTCATCTTCTCAAATAGAGATAACCAGAGCGCGAAGGCGGTCAATAGATTGCAAAAATTTGGCTATGTGGTGAATCAAATCATGGAGCCACATGGTGATTATCCGGCTGGTTCCTTCATTGTCAACAGAAGAAGAAACCTGATTGGTTACGTCCAGAAACTTCATGACGAAACCGGGCTTGATTTTGAAGGCCTTTCAGAAAAACCAGAAGTAGCCATGAAGGAGTTGAGACTCATCAAAATTGGTATCTATAAGTCTTGGCAGGCCAACATGGATGAGGGCTGGACCCGCTTTGTGTTGGAGCAATTTGAATTCGATATCGATACCCTCCACAATGAAGAAATTCAGGCTGGTAGACTGGGCGATTATGCGGCCATTATTTTTCCATCACAGCGGCCAAATGGCATTATGCATGGTCATAGAAAGACAGCTATGCCTTCTCAATTTACTGGTGGTATTGGCCTCAAAGGTGTAGCAGCCATTGATAAATATGCACAAGAAGGTGGTACTTTAATCTTCTTCGATGCTGCTAGTGACATGGCCATCGAGCAGCTGGGTTTGCCGGTAAGGAACGTTATATCCAACCTTTCTTCCAGTAATTTCTTCATCCCCGGTTCACTGATCAGGATGAATGTAGACACCGATAATCGATTGGCCTTGGGCATGCAGCCAGAAGTAGCTGCCTCGTTTAATCGTAGTAGGGCATTCTCTAAAATAACCCAACGTAAGAGTGGGGAAGGAGGAAGAGAAGAGATTACGGATGCACCAACGGCAGTAGTCAATGAAGTAACGGCCTATGCCGATAAAGACCTATTGATGAGTGGCTGGGCCATGGGCGAAAACCGCTACCTCAAGGGGCGCAGTGCCATGATGCATTTACCTCATGGACAGGGAGATATCGTACTCTTTGGTTTCAGACCTCAATTCAGAGGGCAGCCCAGAGGTACTTATAAGCTGATCTTCAATTCGATATTTATGGGAGCCGAAAAATAGAGATTTAGCCTATGCCTAAGATTTTCGAATACATGGGCATTGTGTTCTTCTTTTATTCTAATGAGCACATGCCCATACATGTTCATGCGAGAGCTGGTGAATACGAAAGCAAGGCAGAGTTCTTTTTAGTAAATGGTATCATTGAATCAGTACGGATCACCAATATTCCAGGCAGGGACCCCTTGAAAGGAAGGGATCTGAAGAACTTCAAAATATTCATTGAAGAGTACGCAGAATTCATGGTTCAAAAGTGGGTAGACTTCTTTGTCTATAAAAAATCTATTAGTTTTGAGAAAATTAATAGAAGAATTAGGTGAAAGTCTACGAAGAATATGTGCCATATGGGGTACCCACTCCAAAAGTAATCCAGGCGGATTATGTCGGGGACTTTGCCATTAGGGTGAAGTTTGACGATGACACAAATCAGTTGGTAGACTTCAAAGGTTTTCTTTTTAAATCTTCCCACCCCGATATAATTCCCTTTCAGTCAGAGGATCATTTCAAAGGTTTTGAAGTGAAATCCGGCAATATTAACTGGTATGATTATGAGTTGATTTTCTCTGTAAATGATCTTTACAAAGGAGCTATTTCTTAATTAAATATTAATCAAAGTTTTCATCCACCACAAGCCCTTCAGGGCCTTGCAGTTTTACATAATCCAGCTCTCCGGCCCCGGTAAAACGGAACTTAAAACCGACCAACTTACCCAGGTACTCGGGAATGAATACCTCACGAATCATTTTGCCATTAAGGAACATTTTGGCCTTGTCACCTTTGACGATGCACTTGGCCTCCTGCCATTCAGAAAGATCGGTTCCAAAGCCTGAAAGATCATTGCTCTTGCCACTGATGCTATTACCGATGGCAAATACATTCAAATCGCTGATGCAGCCAGGGATGGAAAAAGGCATGATGATGACTCCATTTTGGCCATGGATGAGCAGCTCAGTCATTTGGCAAATGCCGTTGCTTTTGCGGTAGCTGTTGCGAAACCGTGCCTCATAGGTGAAGTCATCG
>Ga0316204_10002848_pt1 | contig 37237 bp, 35 predicted proteins | sample 6monrhotite_MG_2_FD_205661 | JGI IMG/M metagenome (GOLD analysis project Ga0316204, IMG submission 205661) | Microbial mat bacterial communities from mineral coupon in-situ incubated in ocean water Damariscotta River, Maine, United States -... | ecosystem: Environmental > Aquatic > Marine >... | reverse complement strand
AGGGGCGTATCTCAACCTTAAAATTGATGCTTGAATACAACGATACTGTTCTGGCCGATACCCGCTGCTGTTTGGCGGTTGATGGCCATTGGTTGGAAGCCAATACCGATAGCGATGGTCTAGTAGAGGCGCGTGTTTCCAGCAGTGCTAAAGGTATTCATCTTTTAGTTTTTCCAAAAATTGACAATATACCCACTGTGATTAACTGGGAAATCAGTGTCGGTCACCTCAACCCGAAGGATGAAATTGCTGGGGTTCAACAGCGCTTAGCCAACCTGGGTTATTATGAAAGCAAAATCGATGGAGTGCTTGGGCCACAGCTACTGTCCGCCATCCGAATCTTTCAAACAGTGAATAAATTGGAAACAACCGGCGAATTAGACTCGGCAACCGTGGATAAATTGGTTGCGCTGTATGGTTGTTAGTGTTTTATATGGCAGCCCATAGGTTGGGGGTGAGCTTTGCGAACCCCAACACACCCGAGATAAATCAACCGCCAGCCATTTTGTCTATACCGTTTAATTTCGTATTACATAAATCGTATTCAATAACAAATAGCATCTTCAACATTAAATACAATGTATTGATGATGTTCCATCGTTGTGCAACATCATTTGCCTTTGTGGCTTTGTTCGTGTTGGGGTTCATTCTTCACCCCAACCGGGCTGATGGATTTGTTTTTCACGCTCATCACCCATTACGGTCCGTTGCCGAAGCTATTAGGAGATTATTGGTATGCAGGCAGTGTTTTTAAGGCAATATGCAATCTATGGCGGGTTAATCGCTGGGCGGATTTTGATTTCAGTGCCAGTGAGTTCGAGCAGCGACTTAATGAGTTATCGGATATTATCAATAGCTACCAGGCGATTTTCGAAGCGCGTAATTGCGGCGTCCTGGAAGAAGCGGGGCATAAACCTGATCGCAGCACCGGCATGATGAAGCGCGGTAATATCGCCTATTTTGCGATATATTCCCATTCGGTGAGTCGGCACGTACTGCATCCGGAGCTTAGCGTGTTTCTGGAGGACAACATCGTTTCCAAAGCGAAAAAAGGGTAACCTATGTTGACCATTAAAATGCCCTTTTTATGGCTGGTATTATTAACGTTATCCAATGTCACCATTGCGGATGATGCGTTTATGGTGATGTGTCAACAACCCACCGCGGCACAGCAATACACCTTGGAGATGATTGCAATTGATCTGGGGGTGGAGTTCGGCGAGGACCATTGCGTAAAGTTAAATCAGCGATTGTTGAAAACACCCTTTATTGCTTTGGATAAACTGACTATAACTGATATCTCCCCAGTTCAGTATTTTAAGCAACTCGACACACTCTATATAACATTTAACGAAATTGGTGATTATAAGCCCCTCACCTCGTTACCAAAACTGGAACGTCTTAAGATTACCGCTCGTGCCGAGGATGATCTATCACCAATATTTTCCATTAAGTCATTAAAACGATTGCTAATGTACTGTAATGGGCAACCTAATTTTGAAGGCATTCACAAGCTTCGTACATTGGAAGAGTTAACGTTTCCCTGCCGCTTAAAAGAGTTAAAAGGTATCGCTTCGCTTACTCAGCTTACGGCCTTGCATCTGTATAATAATGAACTTGACGATATCAATGCATTACGAAGTTTTAAACAGCTAAAGCGATTAGGCTTGCGAAGCAATAAAATTATCGATCTTAACCCTTTGAAAGACCTGACTGCCCTAGAGCTGATAAGATTGGATGTTAATGAAATAGAAGATGTTTCTGCCTTGTCTGGATTGGTCAATCTCAAGTCCTTGTACTTGTCCATTAATAAAATCAAGGATATTTCCCCATTGGTAACGCTGAAAAACCTTGAATATTTGACGCTGGAGCGCAACCCCATCACCGATGTCAGCCTGCTGGCCAGTTTGCCGAACTTGAAAAACTTTACGGTTGATACCAGCCACCTGGTGCGCTGTTCACCACGCAACATGAGTGAACTGAAACAAGGCATTAGTTGTTACGAAACCAACGGCAAATTAAAAAGCTGGTGGAAGCGGATGTTGAGATTATAAACGGAGATAAACCATGCACTACAAAGTTAGACAAGGCGATTCGATGTCCAGCTTGGCACGCAAACATGGCTTTTGCTGGGAGTCGATTTGGCATCATCCGGAAAATGATCAACTCAAGCAAAAGCGGGGTAATCCCGATATTTTGTATCCGGGTGATCAGGTTTTTATTCCGGCTTTAACGCAAAAAGAAGAAATCATTGAGACTGAACAGCGGCATCGGTTTGTGGTAAAGGGGCGTATCTCAACCTTAAAATTGATGCTTGAATACAACGATACTGTTCTGGCCGATACCCGCTGCTGTTTGGCGGTTGATGGCCATTGGTTGGAAGCGAATACCAATAGCGATGGACTATTAGAGGCGCGTGTTTCCAGCAGTGCTAAAGGTATTCATCTTTTAGTTTTTCCAAAAATTGACAATATACCCACTGTGATTAACTGGGAAATCAGTGTCGGTCACCTCAACCCGAAGGATGAAATTGCCGGGGTTCAACAGCGCTTAGCCAACCTGGGTTATTATGAAAGCAAAATCGATGGCGTGCTTGGGCCACAGCTACTGTCCGCCATCCGAATCTTTCAAACAGTGAATAAATTGGAAACAACCGGCGAATTAGACTCGGCAACCATGGATAAATTGGTTGCGCTGTATGGTTGTTAGTGTTTTATATGGCAGCCCATAGGTTGGGGGTGAGCTTTGCGAACCCCAACACACCCGACATAAATCAACAGCCAGCCATTTTATCTATACCGTTTAATTTCGTATTACATAAATCGTATTCAATAACAAATAGCATCTTCAATATTAAATACAATGTATTGATGATGATCCATCGTTGTGCAAAATCATTTAGCTCTAAGGCTTTGTTCGTGTTGGGGTTCATTCTTCACCCCAACCTACCGGGCTGATGGATTTGTTTTTCACGCTCATCACCCATTACGGTTCGTTGCCGAAGCTATTAGGGGATTATTGGTATGCGGGCAGTGTCTTTAAGGCAATATGCAATCTATGGCAGGTTAATCGCTGGGCGGATTTTGATTTCAGTGCCAATGAATTTGAGCAGCGACTTAATGAGTTATCGGATATTATCAATAGCTACCAGGCGATTTTTGAGGCACGCAATTGCGGCGTACTGGAAGATGCAGGGCATAAGCCCGATGCCAGCACGGGCATGTTGAAGCGTGGTAACATCGCCTATTTTGCGATATATTCCCATTCGGTGAGCCGGCATGTATTACATCCGGAGCTTAGTGTGTTTCTGGAGGACAACATCGTTTCCAAAGCGAAAAAGGCGTAACCAATGTCGACCATTAAAATGCTCTTTTTATGGCTGGTTTTATTAACGTTATCTAATGTTACTATTGCCGATAATTCGTTCCTGGAAATGTGTCAACGGCCTACCCCGGCGCAACAACATACTTTGGAGATGATCTCAATCAACTTGGGGGTGGAGTTTGGCGAGGGCCATTGCGTAAAGCTAAATCAGCGCTTGTTGACAACGCCGTTCATTGCATTAGACAAAAAAGCCATTACAGATCTATCGCCTATTAAGTACTTTAAGCAGTTGGATACATTGTATGCAATATTAAATACAATAAATGATTATTCACCCCTAACTTATTTGCCAAGATTGGAAGATCTTCAGGTCACTGTTAGTGCCGGTGATGACCTATCGCCAATATTTAGCCTAAAACCTCTAAAAAGTTTGGTGATGTTCTGTAACAATCAACCTGACTTTGAAGGCATTCACAAACTTCGTACATTGGAAGAGTTAACGTTTCCCTGTCGCTTAAAAGAGTTAAAAGGTATCGCTTCGCTTACCCAGCTTACGGCCTTGCATCTATATAACAATGAACTTGATGATATCAATGCGTTACGAAATTTTAAACAGCTAAAACGGTTAGGTTTGCGAAGCAATAAAATTGTCGATCTTATCCCCTTGAAAGACCTGACTACCCTAGAAATGATAAGGTTGGATGTTAATGAAATAGTAGATGTTTCTGCCTTGTCCGGATTGGCCAATCTCAAGTCCTTGTACTTGTCCATTAATAAAATCAAGGATATTTCCCCATTGGTAACGCTGAAAAACCTTGAATACCTGACATTGGAACGTAACCCCATCACAGATGTCAGCCTGCTGGTCAGTTTGCCGAACTTGAAAAACTTTACGGTTGATAGCAAGCACTTGGTGCGCTGTTCACCACGGAACATGAGTGAACTGAAACAAGGCATTAGTTGTTACGAAACCAACGGCAAATTAAAAAGCTGGTGGAAGCGGATGTTGAGATTATAAACGGAGACCAACCATGCACTACACCGTTAGACAAGGCGATTCGATGTCCAGCTTGGCACGCAAACATGGCTTTTGCTGGGAGTCGATTTGGCATCATCCGGAAAATGATCAACTGAAGCAAAAGCGGGGTAACCCCGATATTTTGTATCCGGGTGATCGGGTTTATATTCCGGCGTTAACGCAAAAAGAAGAAATCATTGAGACTGAACAGCGGCATCGGTTTGTGGTAAAGGGGCGTATCTCAACCTTAAAATTGATGCTTGAATACAACGATACGGTACTGGCCGATACCCGCTGCTGTTTGGCGGTTGATGGCCATTGGTTGGAAGTGAATACCAATAGCGATGGTCTATTAGAAACGAATGTTTCCAGCCGTGCTAAAGGTATTCATCTTTTAGTTTTTCCAAAAATTGACAACATACCCACTGAGATTAACTGGGAAATCAGTGTCGGTCACCTCAACCCGAAGGATGAATTAGCAGGGGTTCAACAGCGTTTGGCCAACCTGGGTTATTGTGAATGTAAGTATGAAAGCAAAATCGATGGTGTGCTTGGGCCACGGCTACTGTCCGCCATCCGAATCTTTCAAACAGTGAATAAATTGGAAACAACCGGCGAATTAGACTCGGCAACCTTGGATAAACTGGTTGCGCAGCATGGTTGTTAGTGGTTCAAGTTTTTGCGGTTTTTAAGTGCGAGCGCGTTTTGCGGGTTTTGCTGTTTTTTCCAGAGAGGGGGAATGCGCTTTATCATCCCAGCGTTTAAAAAGCCGGTAAATTAAATAACCCGCTACGGCACCATATAAGTGCGCATCCACAATAACAGTGCCGCCGGCGGTGGTTTCAGAGCCGGGTAATGGGCCAATCACCTGTTCCCATGCTAATTTTGCGACAATGATTAGCAACAATAATTTGGCGTCCCAGCGGCCTGTTTTTAAATCATAAATACAGCCAATTACAAACATGGCATGTAATACGCCAGAGAATCCGACATACCAGCGTAGTTGTGGGTTGAGGGTGAGTAATAGCAGACTGATGAAAAGTGCGCTAATAATGATGGTTTGAATCCAGCGTTTGTTGGATAGCCGTTGACCAAAAAGCACCCATATTAAGGCGAGTCCCACTGCATTCATGACTAAATGCGACCAGCCTAAATGGGTTAAATGTCCGGTTAATAGGCGCCAGATTTCACCAGATAGGATGGCATTTCGGTCGAAACGTAACCAAAGCGTCACGTCGGAACCAAAAAACCCTAAAAATGTCACAATGACAATGATTATTAGGGGGAGGGAGTGACGCTGCAGAAATTGACGCCGCTCGCTTCCCGATTCTGTGTTTGAGTTAGCCATTGATGTTGGGTCGTAAAGTGATTGTGTTCAAGTGATTAAGTACGCTGAAATTCACTTGTGGTCGATTTAGTGTGAGATATCACCCCGAGGGTGCGATATACTTAATCATTGGCACATGTATTGTATTTGTATCATATCGTTAAAAATTACAAGAATTACTCATAGTTAGAAATTTAGCAGATTAAACCGGGAATGCCCAATTCGGTCGAGTGATTCCGGATGATTGTTATCGATAAATTAATGTTATTTAAATAGCCGTTATCTAAATAATTGTTATTTAAACAACTGTTATCTATATGATTGTTATCTTAATAACCAAGTGGAGAGTGAAGTGTATCAGCAATGCTCAAGTTCGCGTAACAAGAAAAATGCACCACAAATGGGGATAAGGCAACGTGTCGTTGTACCGGTATCCAAAAAGCAGGCCGGTTTTACACTTATTGAAGTGATGGTGGTGGTTATCATTCTGGGAATATTAGCGGCTATCGTGGTACCCAAGGTTATGAACCGCCCTGATGAGGCGCGGGTTACCAAAGCCAGGCAGGATATTAGGGCGCTGGAGAGTGCATTAAACTTATTCAAATTGGACAATTTTGTCTACCCAACCACCGATCAGGGCCTGGAAGCACTGGTCACCAAGCCCGGTGGTACGCCGGAGCCGAAAAACTGGAAGCGTTATATGGACCGGTTGCCTAAAGATCCATGGGGCGAAGCGTATCAGTTTCTGTCGCCTGGGTCGAAGGGCGAAATAGATATATACTCATTAGGTGCTGATGGTCAGCCCAGTGGTGAAGGTCCTAACGCAGATATCGGCAATTGGGATTTGCAGTAATTGCGGTTGATACCGCCCTCTGTTGTCATCTTCTCATATAGTGATTGCAGTGATTTCGTGGGTGGCAACCGCCCGCTAATGCAGGCTGTGCTTTGGCGCCTAAGGCTGATGCAATGACACCAAATCAATATTCCTTGGGTGGAAAGCCCCTGATAGGAAAGCCCCCGACGGAGCAGCGACGTCATGGGGGCTTTACGCTGTTTGAAGTGCTGGTGATTGTGTTCATTATTGGCATTATTGTGACGTTTGGTGGTCTATCCATTAGTCAACACAGCGATCGTTATATTGAAGATGAGGCCAAGCGTATCCATCACTTAATACGAATGGCCGGTGAAGAGGCATTATTACTTTCCCAAGAATATTCATTGTTACTCACCAGCACAGGTTACAGCTTTGCATTGCTTGTGGGCGATAAGTGGGAGCCCGTTGCGGATGACCAATTATTCCGTAAGCGGGAATTTCCCCCCGGCCTGAATGTGTCATTAAGTATTGAGGAAAATGACGTTAATTTAAACGATTCGGAAAATCCCGCGCAGATTTTCCTGCTATCCAGCGGAGAACTGACATCATTTAAATTAACACTGAGTGGTGAAAGCGAATTGCCCTACATCGTCACCGGTGAACTCACCGGAAAACTAAAGTATATCCGCCCCAGCGATAACGAGTATGACTTCGGTGGCTAAACTCAATCAATTGAATCACCAAGCTGCTAACGTCCATCACAGTTTCCGGAATAAAGGCTTCACGCTAATTGAAGTGATGGTTGCGCTGGGTATTGTTGCCGTGTGCATGGCGGCGGTAATGATCACGGTTACCACCACTGCTCGTAACGCGGCCGGCCTTAAAGAGCGCACCTTTGCTCACTGGGTTGCCATGAATAAAATGGCGGAATTGCATATTAATACCAAGGAATGGCCTGCACCGCGTACAACCACGGGTACGGAGTTGATGGCTGAGCATGAGTGGTACTGGACCATGGAGGTGGAAAAAACGGAAGATGAGAATGTCCGCCGCGTTTATATCCGAGTTAGAACCGATGAAGAAGACGAATTTCCATTAACCACGTTAGTGGGGTTTGTGGGAAAACCTGCAACATGACCATTCCGCACAATCAATTGCGCAAGGCAGTCCAGGGGTTTACGTTGTTGGAACTCGTCGTGGCGATCGGTATCTTCGCCATTATGGCGGCAATGGCTTATAGCGGGTTAAATAATGTGTTAATTGCCCGCCAGCAAACTGACGCACATTCAGAACAACTGCAAAATGTGCAGACGGCCATGGTGTGGCTGGCGCGGGATATTGAGCAAATTGTCGATCGTGGGGTTCGCAGTGAATACGGGGAAGACGTGCAGCCGGTCGTCGGCAACGATTTTCAGGGTTATCTTATTGAGTTAACGCGTGGTGGTTGGCGTAATCCGGCCAATCACGCGCGCAGTCACCTACAACGGGTGGCTTATGCTGTGCGCGACGAGCAACTAGTGCGCGCGTATTGGCGGGTATTGGATCGTGCAGAGGATAGCAAGGCGGTCGAAAATATTTTGGCAGATGGTATTAAGGGGCTTGAGATTCGCTATTTGGATGCAGATAACGATTGGCATACCAGTTGGCCTGCCAATCGACAGGGGAATAACGCGGTTGCTCAAGTGCCTCGTGCCATTGAGGTCACCCTGGATACCAAGCAGTACGGCAAGCTAAAACGATTGTTTCGAGTAGTGGTATAATGGTCAGGTTGAAAAATAGTATTTAGTCCCTATGTTAACGCCTCCATCGAATAAAGTATGGTTAGCATTACCCGCGAGGCAGCGGGGAATTGCGTTGGTGACGGCATTATTTATTTTTTCGCTTGTCACGATCGCCGCGGTAGCGATGGCGGAACGGCAAACGCTGGATATGCGTCGTACTGAAAATTTACTTCATTATGATCAGGCATATATGTATGCTTTGGGTGCCGAAGCCTGGGCTGGGCAATTGTTATTACAAGACCCAGACCCGGCGGTGGACCATTATGGTGAGCTGCCTGAGGAACCCCTTGTTGTGCCGGTCGATGGCGGCAGTATTGCCGGTTATATTCGTGATGCCACCGCTCGTTTTCCACTTAACAGTTTAATCGATGCTAATGGTAATGAGCGCAAGGCTTATGTTGATGCGTTTCAGCGTTTTTTCGATTTTGTGGTGAGCGATAATAAATGTGGCGAACTGGAGTCGTTTAATCCCAGTTTGGCCTCGGTGTTGCTTGATTGGCTGGATAAGAATGAAACTCCGGCGTCGGGGGGAGCAGAGGACCCGGCGTATTTGGGGTTGGATGTACCGCATCGGGTTGCGAATCACCCCATGGCAAGTATCAGCGAATTGCGGTCGCTGTCAAATATTATTGCTGAAGAATACAATTGCCTGGTGGCCAGAAAGGACCAACCGCCATTAGTTAATGCGATTCCGGCAGCGGATGTGACCATTAACGTGAATACGGCTTTTCCGGAAGTATTGCAAAGCCTTCATGTACTAATTGACGATGCAGTTATAAGTGCATTAATGGAAGTGCGTAATGAGGCTAAAGAGAAAGATGAAGCACCTTATAAAGACGTTGGTAAATTTCGTAAGGATTTGCTAGATGAAATAACGCAAGGCAAGACGCCCGATGAAATAACTAAGATAAGAGCGGAATTGGTGAAGATTGACCTAAGCGTCAGCAGCAAATATTTTGAGATAACCTCCATCGCCCAGATTGGGCGCATGCAGGTAACTATGATCAGCCTGTTGAAACGAGATGGAAAAAAAATTACGACATTGCGACGTAGTATTGGTGTGAATTGATGAGCATGCATTAACGAATGTGCATTAACGAGGGCGAAAACGCACGCAGTTAGCGGTGTTAAGCCAAGAGGTTTTGAGTGAAGCGGCAGATATTTATACATTTAGGTGATGCAACGCTGTCCGGTGATATGCCGGAGGACGTTCATTGGGTAGTCAAAGAGCCGGGGGATGCCCCCAGCCCACTATTTCATGGTGATTTAAAAACGGCGTCTAATCATGCGCATGGTTGTCGCGTTGTTGTTTTTGTGTCTGGCGTGGAAGTGTTGTTAACCCAGGTGGACTTGCCTAACATGAATCGCCAGAAGTTACTAAAGGCGATTCCATTTGCACTGGAAGAACAGCTGGCCAGTGATATTGATGACCTGCACTTTGCCGTTGGTGACCGGGATCTCACGGATAAGGTAAATTGCGCCATCGTTGAGCGCAATATCATTGAAAAATGGCTGCATGGACTCAACGATGCCAGTATTCAGCCAGATGTGGTCTCCACCGAAGTGTTTGGTGTGCCCTATGAAGAAGGCACCTGGACACTAATGATTAAGAACGCCAGCAAAGAGACCGGCGCAAAAGCCATATTACGCAATAATTCCCAGGCGGGCATGGCCCTGGATGTCGCTAATGTTGTACCGTTACTGCGCGCCAGCCTTGAGTCGTTATCGGAAGACGTTAGGCCGAAAAAGTTACATGTGGTGGTCTGCGATGAATGCCTAAGTGACGAGGCTGCCCCGGTATTAGATGCGATCAGCCAGACATCCCCGGCGGAGACACCTGATGGGGAGATCATCGAAGACACCGATGATGACAACGAAAAAACCAGACAGGTTGTCAGCGCCATTGAACAGCGCCGCGACCGGTTTTCAGGAACCATTGGTCAACTGGAATCATTGTGCAAGAGTATTGGTATTGAGGTTGAAATTGATCATAACGATCAATCCTATTTGGTTTATATTGCGCAGCAATTTAACAGTGACCAATGTTTAAATCTATTGCAAGGTGATTACAGCCGCCGTGAACGACTCGAAAAACTGTTTCGTCCCTGGCGACCTGCCGTTGCAATTGGTTTGACCTGGATGGTATTGCAGGCTGGATTGGTGTTTGCCGATTATCAATCGTTATCCAAAAAAGATCAGGCGTTACGAACGCAAATCGAACAGATTTATCGTACTGCATTTCCTGAGTCGAAAAATATTGTTGATCCTAAAGTACAAATGGAAAGGGGATTGGCTGAACTTCGGGAAAAAACCAATCAAACCACCGATATGTTTGTTTTATTATCCAAAGCGGGTGACGTGCTCAGTGACACGGAAACCTTGACTATTCGCACCCTGCGTTATAAGGGCGAAGCGCTGGATCTTGATTTTGAAATTTCAGACTTGCAGGCGCTGGATGAGCTTAAGCTGCGACTGTTAAGTGAAGCCGGCCTGGCGGTGGATATACAATCGGCCTCATCGCGAAAAGGCAGTGTTGAAAGCCGTATGCAAATTAGTGTTGCTGCCAATCAGGCGGCATCCGATAAGCCTAACGCAAGACCGGATGTTAAAAAATGAAAGAATGGTATAACGGGTTGGAGCCCAGAGAGCGTAAGTTACTTATCACCGCTGCTATTATCGTAACGCTGATGATTGTTTATCTGGCCATTTGGGAGCCGATGGTCACCAAACTACATCGCCTTGAAAGCAGCACTGAAAAACAACAAACACTCATTACGTGGATGGAAGATACGGCACGAGAGGTAGCGCAGCTGCGTCAAAGTGTGCTCACGAAGAAGCCATCAGGACAGGTGCAAGGCCAGTCATTGTTAGGCATTATTGACCGCACGGCAAAGAGTAATAAGTTGAGTAATGCAGTTAAGCGGGTGCAGCCGGATGGTGATTCCCAGGCGCGGGTATGGCTTGAAAATGCGTCCTTTAACGATGTGATCATCTGGCTGGAAAAGCTGCAGCGTGAGCAGGGTATACGTATTGTGACCACGGTTATCGAAATGCAGTCAGAAGTAGGAATGGTTAATGCGCGGTTAGTCTTTCGCGGCTCAGTTTAATTGACGGAATCCATTATTCTGCTTAACAGGCTGCATCCGGTACAGAATTGTCAGCAACAGGGGTTTTATAAAAATAATGTCACCAGCGGTTAAATCAGGTATTAAGCTTAGCATTTTTGGTATCGTTGCCTTTATCGTGTTTCTGGTGGCAACCCTGCCGGCGAACGTGGCGTATTCTTACTGGAAAAAAATGCGTGGAGCTAACGTTCCTGTGGTTTTGAGCGACGTTGAGGGAAGCATCTGGTCTGGTCGAGTGGGTAAGGCATTCGTCAAGGGGCAGCCTTTCCAGAGTGTGGCGTGGGACGCAAACGGTTATACCCTACTGTTAGGGATTTTAGAATTGAATTTTGAATTCAAAGTTCCTGATGGCTATGCCAGGGGCGTTGTGGGCCATAGTTTTTTTGGCGGAACCTACTTGAATGACGTTGAGGCATGGCTGCCGTTAAGCCAGATTAAAAATCTGTTTAATATTGATGCGTTGCGCCCTGCTGGCGATTTGGATATTCAGTTGTCTACCGTGAAAATAGATAAAAACACCATCGTGTCTGCCAAGGGAGATTTGGCATGGCATAGCGCTGAACTGACCTTATTAAAAAAATTAAACCTGGGGGATTTGCAGGTAACATTAGAACCTTCCGAAGAGGGTATCAAAGGTGTCTTGGCGGATCAGGGTGGGCCATTAATCGCCGACGGTATTCTCCAGCTAAACCGGGATAATAGCTTTCAATTTACGGGTGAGTTTGCCGCACGCGGTAATCAGCCGGACCTCGCCAATGCCTTGCGTACCATGGGTAGGCCTGATCGGGAAGGGAAGGTAAAGGTCAATCAATCCGGTAATTTATCCGCATTAGGGGTCCTCTAAGTCTCTCCTGGCCGCGCAGGCAGTGTTTTGGTGACGGTAATTCGCCAATGTTAATGCGTGCCCCAGCCTATGTGCTGGGGCATATTTTGGTATAGGCTTTGGCACAATTTCGGGTATAAATTAGCGGCATCGAGAGCTATTTGAGCGATGATGGCTTTGTTGCGTTGCAAATGCCAAGTGATCTGGAAAATGCTAAAATAGTCTGACTTCCCAAACTGCATATCAATTTTAATAACGTTAAATAATACAGGTGAACTTTTTATGGCTTTTGAGAAAATTCAAATCCCCAATGATGGCAGCAAAATTCAGGTAAATGCGGACTATTCCCTCAACGTTCCGGATAAGCCAATTATTCCATACATCGAAGGGGATGGGATTGGGGTTGATGTTACCCCGGCCATGCGAAAAGTGGTTGATGCCGCCGTTGAGCGGGCGTCTGGAGGCAAAAAAAGTATTGCCTGGATGGAGGTGTATGCCGGTGAAAAAGCCGTTAAGGTCTATGGTAATGATAGCTGGTTACCCGCCGAGACACTGGAGGCTGTACGCGAGTATATCGTCTCAATCAAAGGGCCATTAACGACACCAGTGGGGGGAGGAATACGCTCGTTGAACGTGGCGTTGCGTCAGGAACTGGATTTATATGTTTGCTTGCGGCCTGTGCGTTATTTTGATGGGACACCCAGCCCGCTGAAAGAACCCGAAAAGACAAATATGGTTATATTTCGGGAGAACTCAGAGGATATCTATGCCGGAATAGAGTGGGCGGCGGGTACTCCGGAAGTGAAAAAACTGATTACGTTTCTGCAGGACGAAATGAAGGTTACTAAAATTCGTTTTCCGGAATCCTCGGGAATTGGCATTAAACCGGTCTCCCGTGACGGCACTAATCGCCTGGTACGTAAAGCCATACAATATGCCATTGATAATGATAGAGACTCTGTGACTTTGGTGCACAAAGGGAATATCATGAAATTTACCGAGGGGGCATTTAAAAATTATGGCTATGAGCTAGCCAAGCGTGAATTTGGTGCCACCGAAATTGATGGTGGTCCCTGGTGTCAGTTTACCAATCCAAACTCGGGCAATCCCATCGTGATTAAAGACGTTATTGCTGATGCTTTTTTACAGCAAATTCTGTTACGTCCTTCCGAGTATAGTGTGGTGGCCACCTTAAATTTAAATGGTGATTATATTTCTGACGCACTGGCGGCGCAGGTTGGCGGTATCGGGATCGCACCAGGAGCGAATTTATCGGATAATATTGCGATGTTTGAGGCGACCCACGGTACTGCGCCAAAATACGCCGGACAGGATAAGGTGAATCCCGGCTCATTAATTCTGTCTGCGGAAATGATGTTGCGTCACCTGGGCTGGACTCAGGCGGCGGACCTGGTTATTAAAGGCTTATCCGGGGCCATAATGGCTAAAACGGTAACCTATGACCTGGAGCGTTTGATGGATGACGCCTCATTGGTTTCATGCTCTGGCTTTGCCGATGCCATTATTCGTCGCATGGAATAGGCTGTCGCTTTCTTTAGCTATCGATATATTAAGCTATCGATATAAATAGCGACAGGGATTGATCGATTTAAACTCAATGCATAAATTTTGGGCCAAACGGTGTTATGGGTTAATGGCCTGTAAAAAGCGCTTATATTAAACACCAATGCACCGGGCGGATGGCGCAATTGTATAAAATCTTTGCTTATTTCCGCGGCTAAAAATGTAACCATCTGATTTTGTATGGTTAAATGGTAGGGTATTACAGCATTTGGGTTATTGATTTAGCACACCCAATTACTTCAGAATATAATCAGTGTTGTAGTCTGCTAATACCAGTTGAGATATTCGATTTTTGAAATACCAACGTTTGTGAAAGAAAACGGAGAAGGTTTTGTCTAAACTTATGTCTATGAATACCGGGAATAATTCTCAACGAGACGAAGATTTAGTCGTTCAAGAGTCAAGACCAAGGCTGAAACGGCCGCCAATGTATCAAGTGGTATTATTAAATGATGATTTCACTCCAATGGAATTCGTCGTTCACGTGCTAGAAAAATTTTTCCGTATGGACCGCGCAAAAGCAATGCGGGTTATGCTTCATGTTCATACACAAGGTAAAGGTTTGTGTGGCGTGTTTGTTAGAGAGATTGCGGAGACCAAGGTCGCGCAAGTTAACGAATACGCCAGAAGTAACAAGCATCCATTACTGTGTACCATGGAGTCTGTATAAAACGGTCTAGCGAGGTTAAAGGTCTTGCGAGAGGTGTAATATGTTAAGCGAAGAGTTAGAGCAAACTCTAAATGGGGCGTTTAAGGACGCACGGGAAAGGCGACACGAATTCATGACGGTCGAGCACTTGCTGCTGGCGTTAGTGGACAATCCCACTAGCAATAGTGCGTTGCGTGCTTGTGGCGCTAACCTCGATCAGCTAAAGCGAGAGCTTGGTGAATTTCTCGAAGAAACAACACCGGTATTGCCCAGTGGTGATGAAAGGGAAATTGAGCCTACATTGGGCTTTCAGCGTGTTTTGCAGCGGGCGGTATTCCAGGTGCAATCATCCGGGAATAAAGAGGTCACTGGCGCCAACGTGCTGGTGGCAATATTCAGCGAGCAGGAATCGCAAGCTGTTTATCTGTTATCAAAACAACACATCGCACGGTTGGATGTGGTGAATTACATTGCCCATGGCATTTCAAAAATCGACGACTCCGGTGAGCATGATTCCATTGTTCCTCACTCTGAAGATGACATCGAGGCGGAAGCACCGTCGAAAAGTCCCCTGGAAAATTTTGCAACAAACCTTAATCAGCTTGCCATGCAGGGTAAGATAGATCCACTGATTGGTCGTAAACCTGAAATCGAGCGCACCTTACAAATACTGTGCAGGCGCCGTAAAAATAACCCCTTGTTTGTTGGTGAGGCTGGCGTGGGTAAAACTGCCCTGGCGGAAGGCCTGGCAAAACAAATTGTTGATGGTGAAGTCCCCGAAGTATTATCTTCCAGCGTCATTTATTCGTTGGATTTAGGGGCATTGCTGGCAGGGACCAAATATCGCGGTGATTTTGAAAAGCGGCTCAAAGCTGTGCTGTCTCAACTGAAAAAAGAAGAAGGCTCAATTCTATTTATTGATGAAATACACACCATAATCGGTGCTGGTGCTGCATCCGGGGGTGCCATGGACGCATCCAACCTCATCAAGCCGGTGTTGGCTTCTGGCGAGATCAAATGCATTGGGTCCACGACTTACCAGGAGTACCGTGGTATTTTTGAAAAAGATCGGGCATTGGCGCGCCGTTTCCAAAAAATTGATGTACCGGAGCCGACCGTGGAAGAAGCCGTGCAGATTCTCAATGGGTTGAAGACGCACTTTGAGAAGCATCATGATGTGAAATTTACCCGCCAGGCCCTAAGAACGGCAGTGGAGTTATCAGAACGCTATATTAACGAACGACATTTGCCTGATAAAGCCATTGACGTAATAGACGAAGCCGGTGCGACACAACAATTGCTGGTGCCATCCAAGCGTAAAAAAACCGTGGGCACTAAAGACATTGAATCTGTTGTGGCAAAGATGGCGCGTATTCCGCCCAAGCAGGTTTCTTCTTCTGACAAAGAGGGGTTACGTAATCTTGACCGCGACCTGAAATTGGTGGTGTATGGCCAGGATGAGGCAATTGAAACGCTGTCAGCGGCCATCAAGATGGCGCGCGCCGGGCTCGGCAACGAGCAAAAACCCATCGGTTCATTTTTGTTTTCGGGCCCCACCGGTGTGGGTAAAACCGAGGTTACTCGCCAATTGGCCACCATTATGGGCATTGAGTTAATTCGTTTTGACATGTCTGAATACATGGAGCGTCATACAGTGTCGCGCCTGATAGGGGCTCCACCGGGGTATGTCGGTTTTGATCAGGGTGGTTTATTGACCGAGGAAGTTAACAAACACCCTCATGCGGTTTTATTGCTGGATGAAATTGAGAAGGCCCATCCCGATGTCTTTAATTTGTTATTACAAGTGATGGACCACGGCACGTTAACCGACACTAATGGCCGTAAAGCGGACTTTCGTAATGTAATTATTGTTATGACAACCAACGCCGGTGCCGATCAAATGAATCGTGCGTCCATTGGTTTTACGCATCAGGATCATAGTACCGATAGTGGTGAAGTGATTAAACGCACATTTACCCCGGAATTTCGCAATCGTCTGGATACGATTATTCAGTTCAAGAGCCTTGATCCAGCGACAATTTCTCATGTCGTTGATAAGTTTATTTATGAACTTGAAGCGCAGCTTGAAGAGAAAAAGGTTACCTTGCATGTATCCTCCGAGGCGCGAGCCTGGTTGGCCACCCGTGGGTATGACAGCAAAATGGGTGCTCGTCCCATGGCGCGTGTAGTGAAAGACAATATTAAAAAACCTCTGGCCGAAGAGTTATTGTTTGGTAAGCTGGCTGATGGCGGTACTGTTACTGTCGTCGTGAAGGCCGATGAGTTGGTCTTTGAGTTTGATGTGGATGAACAGCGGTACATACAGCAGGAAACGGTTAGCTGAGTTGTTTTATGATGTGAGCGGGCCTGAGTGGCCTGTTGGTACGAAGTTATCGCCTATTCCGCCGTTATAAGTGAGCTGTGTATGCTGAATATCGCAGCAGTTTCACTTAAAATGTGGGGGGGTGGCTTCGTCAATCGTAAATACAATCATGGTGTTAGCCCTTAGCCCTTAGCCCTTAGCCCTTAGCGAACTGCGGAATTTGGGCTAATGGCCTGACGCCTTGCCGGTAACGATATTATAGTCTTATTCACGCCCCCCCCTGGCGGGGAAAGACTCCCACAAGTATGCCCCTATCGCTTGTTGTGCATTAATAAACAGAATGGACATTCAGCGCTGCCCAACTTCGCTGCCACCGCATTTCCTTTCCTGGGTGCCGCGAACGACGCCTTGTGGGCAAAGCTCTAATGTTGTTGCCTTTTCTCGATGCTGGGCGACTATACCTTCGAGAATGCGCCTAACCGCGGAATTTTTAGCACTTTGCTGGGTTTAACCTAACACATCAGTTGGACGCAACGACATGCAGATTACACTCTACATGCCGTTCAACGGCGGAATCTAGGATTAATATTCTGCGAGAGTAATTCCAGCGTTGGTAGACCCTTCTTTTCAGGGTAAACCAAGATGGAAATCACTGACAAACGTAGTTCGATATCGTTGCTACAGCTGGGATTGGGGTGGATGTGCCCTTGTGAGGCTGGTTATGCATTCGGTTGCACAGGGGGTTAGCGGGCGCGAAACACAATTCTGCCTTTGGATAAGTCATAAGGCGTCAGTTGTACGGTCACTTTGTCACCAGTGAGGATGCGTATGTAATGTTTGCGCATTTTGCCTGAAATATGCGCAGTAACGACATGCCCATTTTCCAGCTCAACACGAAACATTGTGTTGGGCAACGTCTCTACGACGGTCCCTTCCATTTCTATATGTTCTTCTTTAGGCATAAATTCAAACTCTGATGCTTTCAAATTAAATCGCCGCACATAATGCCTGATATTTGTCAAATTATCAAAGAAATACCCGGCCTGGCGGTTAAATTTTTATGGCGGTTGCAACGTTAGGTAATATTTTCTGGTTATTAGCCAGTTTCGAGTCAGGTAATATACTCTTCTATGATGGATATTCCTACCTTAGATGCAGGCGTTGTTCCAGCCGGGGTGGTTTTTACTGGTTTTTATTTCGGTTGCTGTGTTTTTATCTCGGAAAAATACGGTATAACAGCAAATACGGCAACCAAAGCACATGAAACCTAAGTACACGAAACCTAAAAACATGAGACCCCGATACACCGATTAAACCTAGATTCCGCCGTTGAACACGGATTTAGCGTTGTGCCTCATCCGCCATGGTGGATGAGGCACGGCGATTAACCGAGTAGCGACTCACTTTTTGAGTGAGCGCCAGAGGCAGCACAATGGTTTGATTTTTCAGGGTGTTGGCCCGAGCTCTGAGCGGTCAACGGCGGAATCTAGGTTAAACCCTGGTCTTGGGCTTCTGAGTAGTAAAATATGCGTCTGGGTGGAAAATACGGCTGGTGTGAGCTTGCGCTAGCCCCAGGTGACTATAATCTTGATATCAATTGCCTGGCAATGCTCGATGGTTTCAGCCCGGAAGCTTCAACGCAAGCCAGCACCTAGTGCTCCGCGAATCAGATGTATGCGGCTTGTTTCCAGGGAGATCGTGCCCAGGCGACGGATGGATGAACCGCTTCCTGCTGCAATATTAGCTCCATGCCAAGAAATACCAAAATCGAATTAAAGTCGTTAGGGTCATCGAGCTGTAGTTTTAGGCATTCCAGGTGAGCGTAATTCATATAAAGTAAGTTAGGGCTAAATCCATGTTCCTGTTCAAATTCTTTTGCAACACTATATATGTAACTCAACATGGACTGGGGCCCTTTTTCGTTACTACATTGATAGATAGGGTCCCTCCCTAATTTGTGCGCACTTTTATGGAGTACAAAGCAATTTTTATCTATTAAATCCGTTTTGTTGCTCTGACTTTATTATCGTCCGGCAGACGGGTATTCTTTAATTGTTGATTAGGTGATGCTGGTATAAAACAAATTGCTGGAAGGGCTTGCTTAGGCAGAAACGGGGTGTGTATGGGTGGCGGTAATGCGGATTATTTTTACGTTTAAAAAATGAAACTGAATTAATTTGCTAGTTTCTGATTGCTGGTTACCGGGATTAAAAGGGAGTCCATTGATTGTTGCGGAATAATTCGGCAGGTTGATATTGTGCTTTGTATTGCATTTTCTTACAGCCTTCAATCCAATAACCCAAATATAACCAGTTAAGCTGCAGTGAATAAGCTTCCTCTATTAACCATAAAATGGCATAGCTGCCTGGGCTGAGTCGATGGTATTTTGGGTCAAAAAACGTATAAACTGCAGACAGGCCGTGTTTAAGTTTATCAGCAACGGTTATGGCAACAAGGTTGTTGTTATCACGAAACTCGTAAAAATAAGTATCACTCCAAGCGCTGGATAAAAAAGCCATGTAGCTTGTTTTGCTTGGGTTCTCCATGCTGCTGCCGGCATGGCGGGTGCTCATGTAATGTTGATACAGTTCATAGTGCTCATTGTTGAATTCCGCAGGCATGCAGGTTACCTGGATTCCCTGGTTACGTTTTAGTATGCGCCGTTGCACCCGGTTGGCAACAAATGTGGCTGCCGGTATACGGATTGGTTTACACTCCGCACAGTTGGGACAACTGGGTGCATACACATTTTCGCCACTGCGGCGAAAACCGTATTCCACCAGGTAATTATAAACTGCCATTGACATTTTAACGTTTGGGTCGGCGAACAGTGATACTGCCAGGCGGTGCGGTAAATAACTGCATTCGTGTGCCTGACTGGTAAACAAAGTCAATGTGTTGATGTTTCCTGTTAAATCTGCCAAAGACATTGTTAAGGGTCCTACATAATCATTTGCATCGTGCGTTATTGGCCAATTTCTAATGTGCTGGTCGACCAGGCTGTGGGATGGGGCAGTGTTGAACACCACTGGTGTAACAGGTTGATAAATTGCTCGCGCGGTAAATTTTCGGCGCCAAGGCTGGTTAAGTGCGCTGTCTTTACCTGACAATCGATGAGCTTAAAATCCCACTCTTTCAGTTTATCCACTAAATGCGCGAATGCAAGTTTAGAGCTGTCAGTCTTGCGAGAGAACATCGATTCACCAAAAAAGACCTGCCCGATGGCGATGCCATATAAACCACCGACCAGTTGATTTTCGAACCAGCACTCGACGGAATGTGCGTAGCCCAATTCATGCATCTTACAATAGGCAGAATACATGTCAGGGGTAATCCAGGTGCCTGGTTGATCTTTGCGCGTTGCACCACAGGCATTGATAACCTCATTAAAAGCGGCGTCAATGGTGATGGTGCAGGTGGTTTTGGCCCGTGTTTTTCGTAAACTGCGGGAAATTTTTAATTGGTGGGGAAACAAAACGGACCGAGGGTTTGGGGACCACCATAAAATCGGTTCCTCTGCGTTATACCATGGAAAAATCCCGTTGCTGTATGCGGTTAACAGGCGCTTGGGTGATAAGTCACCACCGATTGCCAGTAACCCATCAGGTTCGGTCAGTGCAAGCGAGACATCGGGAAAGGTCAGGTCCTGGTCGTGAGTGTCAATCCAGTAAGGTGTCGATATTGTCATTGTATGGCATGTTTGGGAAATTGTTTAACAAGGAATGGCGCGCAGTATACCCAACGGTGGTATTAACTAACCTTGTTTTTGTAGGGTGAGTGCACCTGTAACTCATTAATATAGCGCTGCATCTCTTCGGTTTCATAACGTAAAAAATTGGCAATGGCCGGTTGAAACGTTTCGCTTGCAATCCAATGCGCCGAATAGGTGGCCTGAGGTAAAAATCCGCGGCTGATTTTGTGCTCTCCCTGTGCGCCCGGTTCAAATCGTTGAAGCTTATGGCGTATGCAATATTCGAGACCTTGGTAATAGCACGCTTCAAAGTGCAGGCTATTGTAATCCTGTTCGCAGCCCCAATGCCGGCCATATAACGTATCTTTTCCGCGGAGGCTGAATGCCGCTGCAATGGCCTTAGTATTGTGCATTGCCATAATCAATACAACATTATCGGGCATGCGGTCACCCAGTTCCCGAAAAAAACCTTCTGACAGCGTTGCATGTCCGCCCAGCTTAGCGAATGTTGAAGCGTAGTAACGATAATAGGTTGTCCATTGCGAATCGCTGATTTCGTGGCCGCTCAGGATTTCAAACCGAATACCAGCTTCACTGACATGCCTTCTTTCGCGTTTGACTTTCTTGCGTTTTGCGGCGGTAAATGAGCCCAGGAATTCGTCAAAATTGGCGTAATTTTGGTTGTTTGCATTAAGGTTGTTCCAATGAAACTGGCAACCCAGGCGGGTCATAAAGCCCAGTTTTTGTAATATGTTGGTATCTGTTTTATGGGTAAACAACCAATGCAGGGATGAAACCTTTAAGTGCTTGGCGTGGGTTAGTGCGGCACTTATCAGGGTTTCGGCGACTTGACCATCGGTGGCGTCAGGGTGAATCAGCAGGCGGGGGCCAGTGACCGGTGTGTAGGGGATAGATGCCACCAGTTTTGGGTAATAGTTAAGTCCGCCACGCTGATAGGCCTCGGCCCATGCCCAATCAAAAACAAATTCACCATAGGAATTGTCTTTTAGGTAAAGGGGAACAGCGCCAATTAATTTGTTTTGCTCATTTCGTAATGTGATGTGTTGTGGGACCCAGCCAAAGTGTTGACCGACACACTGATGGTTTTCCAGGGCCGCCAGAAACTCATAGCGGATAAAGGGATTTGTATCATCAACCAACATATTCCATTCTTGTGCGCAAATTTCTGAAATAGCGCCTATAATTGTGACTGACATTGTGCAACCCATTGTGTCTAAGGTGTTCATTTTACTGTGAGTTGTTGTTTGATGTATACGGGGTGAGTGTGTTTTTTTAAGTTGAGTGACAGAAAAAGCGTCATGATATACCCAAAGCGTTTGAGATTTAGGTGTTATAGCACGCCCCTTTTTATCCACAGCGTCGTTGCTTCTCCTTACATAGAGTGGCTATGCTGCGTCGTCGCGCCTAGCGGTAAACAAAAATGATCGCACTCTAAACACCTAAATCTCAAGCGCTTTGGGTATAGATAAAAGCACAATGATAGAGTAATGATATAACAATGTTATAGCTACGATATAAAGAATAATGACAAAAGAACAGTTACCCCTTGATATAGGGGATATCCTGCAGTTGCAGTTTATGCCTAATGAAGCCAATGTGCGCCATTACGCCAAAGTTATCGGCCATTTAACGGAAAGAAGCCTTCTCATTACCACACCGCATGTCCATGGAAAGTATATGCTGGTGCGTGAGTCACAACCGGTTGCAGTTCGTGTTATGAGTGGAAATCAGGTAATGGCGTTTACTGCCAATGTGCTGCGTAGCAGTGTCAAGCCGTACCCCTATTTGCATCTTTCCTATCCTAAGGACATGCAGGCCGTTACCGTACGCAAGGCGCAACGGGTAAATTTGCGTATACCGGCGATCGTGAGCGATTGTATTGCCGATGGCGCATCAACCGGTGAGCTTGAGGAGCCGTTGGCTGTGGATGTTGAGGACATGAGCACCACAGGTGCCCTGCTCATCAGCCAGCAACAACTTGGTGGTATAAAGGACTTATTGTCCATTACACTGCATTTAAATGTGGTTGAAGCTGATGAAGAGCTGGCGCTGGTTGCGGTGATTCGTAATGTTCGCGCCAGAGAAAATGCGGACACCGGCAAGAAGGATTATTTGCATGGCATTGAATTTCAGTTTGCGGATCGACAGGAGTCAATACTGTTGCATGCCTATGTGTATGAAAAAATAATCTATCACCAGGGTGAATAGCGCTGCATAAAAAGTATGGTTGCAGCGCAGATTCCACCCCTAGCGTTGTTGCGCTTGCCGGACAGTCCGTTTGCAATTGCTTCTGTTATTTCTCACCCAATGGCACACGCAGGCTTTCCGCCTGTCGATTGCCAGCGCTCAATTTCATCATCTATAAATTATCGAGATAACGTTCTGCATCCAATGCGGCCATGCAGCCAGAACCTGCTGAGGTGATGGCTTGCCGGTAAACATGGTCAGCTACATCGCCTGCTGCAAAAACCCCGGCAATACTGGTGGCGGTGGCATTGGTGTTATTGGCTTCGCAAAATAGTTTAATGTAGCCGTGTTCCATATCCACCTGGCCGGTAAATAAATCAGTGTTGGGTTTGTGGCCAATGGCAACAAAAACGCCCTGCAATGCAACGTCCTTGCTGGCGTTATCGAGGGTGTTTTTGATGCGCATGCCGGTAACGCCGGTCTTATCACCGAGCACTTCCTCCAGGGTGGAGTTCCACTCAATACTGACATTGCCATTTTTGGCTTTTTCAAGCAGCTGGCTCGACAGGATTTTTTCCGATCGAAATTTGTCGCGCCGATGGACCACGGTAACGTGCGAGGCAATATTGGATAGATACAATGCCTCTTCCACCGCGGTGTTGCCACCGCCAATAACGGCGACCGGCTGGCCTTTATAGAAAAAACCGTCACAAGTTGCGCAGGCTGATACGCCTCGACCCCTAAAGGTTTCCTCTGACTCAAGGCCCAGGTACATTGCCGAGGCACCTGTCGCTATTATTAGCGCATCGCATGTGTAGACACCACTATCACCGGTTAGCGTAAAGGGTCGGTTTTTCAGGTCGGCTTTATTAATATGGTCAAAAATTATTTCTGTGTTAAAACGTTCGGCGTGCTTTTGCATGCGCGCCATTAGATCCGGGCCCAGCAGGCCTTCCACGTCGCCAGGCCAGTTATCAACGTCAGTGGTTGTCATTAATTGCCCACCTTGTTCCAGGCCGGTCACCAGTACGGGGTTTAAATTGGCGCGTGCGGCGTAGACTGCGGCGGTATACCCGGCAGGTCCGGACCCTAATATTAACAGTCGACAGTGTTTTGAATTGCTCATTCTTGGCTCCTACTCCTGATTCTTCTAGTGTTTAAGTGGCGTGTCATAAAAGCATCGATGCCTAACACAGGTTATACTACGAGAAGAATTCAATAGCGTAAAGGATATGTAATGCGTATAGCCATTCCCAAAGAAATAAAAACCCTCGAAGGACGTATTGCGCTTATTCCCGATGCCGTCGCGGACTTGGTGAAGCAGGGACATGAGGTGTTTGTGCAGCAAAGCGCGGGTGATTTAAGCGGTTACACTGACGCAGCGTTTTCTCAGGTGGGCGCAACCATCGTGCCGGACGCCAAGTCCGTTTACGATGCGGGGGAAATGATTGTAAAAGTGAAAGAACCGCAAGCGGCCGAGCTGGATTTAATGCGCCCGGATCATGTTTTATTTTCATATTTACATCTGGCCGCGAACCTGCCCCTAATGAAAGCGTTACAGCAACTGGGGTTAACTGCCGTCGCATTTGAGACAGTACAGTCTGCCGATGGCGCACTGCCATTACTCGCGCCCATGAGTGATATTGCCGGGCGGGTTGCGGTACAGGTGGGGACTCAGCTACTGCACAGTCCACAAGGCGGTAAGGGGGTACTGTTAGGGGGGGTACCGGCGGCGCCGCGGGGTAAGGTCGTGATACTGGGTGCCGGAATGGCCGGTGGTAACGCGGCGTTATTAGCGGCCGGTATGGGCGCAGAGGTTGTTGTATTTGATCGAAGCCGCGATAAACTGGCCAGTATGCGGGCGCTGGGTGCGAACGTAACCGGGCTTTACCCGTATGCTGAAGCGCTAAAAACTGCCGTTGCGCAGGCAGATCTTTTAATTGGCGCCATCCTGATTCCCGGTGAGCGGGCGCAGCACCTGGTGAGCGCTGATATGGTGAAATCCATGCAAGCGGGCAGTGTTATTATCGATATCTCGGTTGATCAAGGTGGTTGTGTGGAGACCACACGGGCGACGACTTACGAGAATCCCACCTTTGTGTGGGAAGGTATTGTGCATTTTGGTGTCACTAACATGCCTGGTGCCGTACCTCGCTCCGCATCGCAGGCATTATCCGCTTCTTTAACACAGTATGTGATACGCTTGGCGGCGGCGGATTGGGAGCAACAGGCCGATTTGGCGGCAGGTGTTAATGTTAAGCAGGGCGAAATTGTATACCCGGCACTCAAAAACCTGTAAATTGATAATGTTATGTAAAATTCATAAGTCTGCTAAGTAATTCGGTCAATATTTTTGTCTTAGCTAAAGGACACTGGCTAGTTAGGGTTTTAATCATAACGCCTTAACCCTAATGCCTTGCATGAATCGGTATTAACTTACCTGGATGAGGGTTCCATGAACCCTCATTTTGCATTGATCACAAAATGACCTTTCAAGAGACTGAATGCGCGCCATGATGCCAGTGCGAATGCCATTACTGACTGCACAGGGGAAAGCTGCACCGCGGTTTGCTCTATTAGCGCAGGCGGTTAGCCACACTTTATCGACGTCATACGTGGTTGTCGTAGTGACAGACCCTGGCTCGCGCCGATGATAAAGTAAGGCAAGGCGCCCGCGTATGTTATGACACAGACACAGAATTAGCAGCCGGTATTTTAGCCGCAGGTATTAATGGCCTCGTGTCAATGAAATGAAAACAAAATAGCAACAAGAACTAAAGGGGTAAAGGAATTTGGCACAAGCCAGCTCAAAACTTGCCGACAAAAAGTCGGAGTCAATGCCTGATCATACGTTAAGAGGTCTACGTGAAGGTGCGCTTATTTTTATGAGTGCCATTGCTATTTACCTCATGTCATCACTGGTTACCTACAGCCCCGGTGATCCAGGCTGGTCCCATAGTGAAACCGCCAGTCGCATACAAAATGCCGGTGGTGTGGTGGGCGCATGGTTTTCGGATGCTTTTTTATATTTGTTTGGATACCTGGCCTATTTATTCCCCATTATGGTGGCCTACAGCGGCTGGTTGATCTTTAAGGGCCGTGAAAGTGCTGAGCCGTTGGATATCCGCACGACGCTCTTACGGGCGGTTGGCTTTGGGCTTACCCTTTGTGCAGGCACCGGATTGGCGACCTTACATTTTATGGATATTTCACAATTACCACTGAATGCAGGCGGTATTTTGGGGGATGTGATTGGTAATGGTCTGGTCGGACTGTTGAATTTTCTGGGGGGCACACTCTTACTGGTCGCGCTGTTTTTAACCGGCGTATCATTGTTTACCAGCGTGTCGTGGTTTGCCTTACTGGATGGAACAGGGCGGTTCACCTTACGTGCGGTTACCTGGATCGGTAGCCAATGGTTCCGGTTTCGGGATTATATCGCCGGTCGCCGTGCACGTTTGGAGCGCGAAGAAGTTGCCGATATACAGGAACGCAAAAAGACCAAACGTAAACCCATTAAAATTGAAGCCCCCGTCAAGTCTATCGAATATTCCGACCGGGAAGAAAAAGAACGTCAGGTTCCGTTATTTACTTCTCCAGGCGAAGAATCCGCGTTGCCAGCACTCGCACTACTGGATGCCGCCGAAGCGCCTAAAAATATACTGACAGAAGCCGCATTGGAGGCAATTTCCCGAACGGTTGAGTTGAAGTTGCTGGACTTTGGAATCGAAGTTGTGGTGGTTGCCGTGCACCCGGGGCCAGTGGTTACGCGTTATGAGCTGAATCCCGCACCGGGCATTAAAGTAAGCCAAATCAGTAACCTAGCTAAAGATCTGGCGCGCTCATTATCCGCAATAAGCGTGCGCGTGGTTGAGGTGATTCCCGGTAAGTCCACGGTGGGGTTGGAAATCCCCAATGATGTACGTGAAATTGTACGCTTGAGCGAAGTGTTAAAGTCAAAAAGTTATGAACAGGCACAGTCTCCATTAACGGTAGCGTTAGGCAAGGATATCGGTGGCCATCCGGTTTGTGCTGATTTGCAGAAAATGCCGCATTTATTGGTGGCGGGTACCACCGGCTCCGGAAAATCGGTGGGTGTGAATGCCATGGTGCTGAGTATATTGTATAACTCAACACCTGAGCAGGTGCGCATGATCATGATCGACCCAAAAATGCTGGAATTGTCGGTCTACGACGGTATTCCGCATCTGTTGGCGCCCGTTGTGACGGATATGAAGCAGGCGGCTAGTGCGCTGCGGTGGGGTATCGCCGAGATGGAACGCCGCTACCTGCTGATGTCTCATATGGGGGTGAGAAACCTGGCCGGTTATAACCGCAAGGTCAAGGATGCCATCGATGCCGAAGCATGGATAATTGATCCGACCTACAAACCCACTGATTCACTGGACCTGGACGATGAGACCCATTACCTGGAACCTTTTCCGCTGATCGTTATTGTTATTGACGAACTGGCGGATATGATGATGGTGGTGGGTAAAAAGATGGATGAGTTGATTGCGCGATTGGCGCAAAAAGCCCGAGCTGCCGGAATTCATCTTATTTTAGCCACACAACGGCCATCCGTTGACGTCTTAACCGGGCTCATTAAGGCGAATATTCCCACTCGAATCGCCTTCCAGGTGTCTGCTAAAGTGGATTCCCGCACTATTCTGGATCAGGGGGGAGCGGAACAGTTATTAGGGCATGGAGATATGCTCTATTTGGCACCAGGAACCGGCATTCCTACCCGTGTTCACGGCGCATTTGTTTCCGACCAGGAAGTGCATCGGGTGGTGGCGGACTTGAAAAGCCGTGGGGAACCTAACTACCTGGATGAAATTCTGGAAGGATCGTCTGCGATCGCAGATAATGGTTATCCGATGGCGGAAGAGGGGAGCGAAGCCGTTGATGAGCTCTACGATCAGGCAGTGGCTATTGTAACGGAAACGCGCAAGGCATCGATTTCCGGGGTCCAGCGCCGATTACGAATTGGTTATAATCGTGCTGCGCGGATGGTTGAGGAAATGGAAAAAACCGGCGTGGTGGGGCCATTGCAATCGAATGGCAGTCGAGAAGTGTTAGCGCCACCACCACCTGAGGCTTAGTCGTGAAAATGCAGCCCGCAACATTAATAAATCAAAAGGAAATAAATCAAAAGGAATGTATTGAAACCAATACAATAAAAACAATGCAATGAAGCCAATGTAACAAATGCTAATGTAACAAACACAAAGGCTGTCGATAACCGGCGATAAATTTGAACGCCAGGCCGTAACGCCGTCAGTCTAAACATACGAAGTTTAAAAAACCTAAGCCTTGAAGAATAGATAATCATGTATAACGTTATGCTGCAAAAATACCTGTTTCGTATGTGCCCCCGTGCACAAGTGTTACTTATCCTGCTGGCCGGTTGTATTATTACTCCGGTGCATGCAAGTTCTGCCTCAGAGCGCCTGAATTCGTTTTTTGAGCAGGTCACCAGTATGCGCGCTGATTTTACTCAGACCATTATCAGCAAAACCCGTTCGAATACCGAAGAGTCCAAAGGAACACTGCTGATGCAGCGGCCTGGGAAATTTCGGTGGGATTATGTCGAGCCTTACGAACAACAAATTGTTGCAGATGGCAGTAGGCTATGGATTTACGACATTGAAATGGAACAAGTGATTGTAAAACCGCTTGACCTGGTATTAGGGAACACACCGGCCGTGCTGCTAAGCGGAAATGCGGCAGTTACCGACAAATTTATCGTCAAGAAAGTGCCAGCCAAGGAGGACGATAATGCGTTGTTCTGGCTGGAGCTGTTACCAAAAGACAACGATGCAGGTTTCCAGCAATTGTTATTGGCATTTTCCGATAATGAATTAAAAATTATGGAGCTAAAAGATGCTTTTGATCAGGTAACACGCATCAGTTTTTCAAACATGCAGCGTAACCCTGACATTGATGCGCAAATCTTTCAGTTTAACGTTCCGGCTGGTGTGGACGTGATCGATGAGTTGGGAAGTCAAACCCAATAAAAGACTCCCCAGCGATTGGGGTTAAACGATATAGTCAATAAAAAGTAATAAGTGAAAAGTAGCAAGTAAAAAACAGCAAGTATCAAGCCGGCGGAAAGCGCTGTCGCCCGTACATTGAGTTTTTTGCCGCTAATTCTAAAAAATGAATCAAGGCTGGTTTCAGCATTACCGGCAACAAGCGTCATTATCAACCCCACATTGGCCGCGCATTAATTAACATTAATGAATCAATAAATAGTTAATCAGTAAGCAATCGATCAATGACGAAGACTCGAGATTTGTTTAACCCGGAAGGTCAGGGCGATTTCCGGCCACTCGCCGATCGTATGCGCCCAGCCAGCATCGACGAGTTTGTTGGGCAGGTGCATTTGCTCGGGCCTGATAAGCCACTGCGCCAGGCGGTGGAAAGCGGCCGCATGCATTCCATGGTGTATTGGGGCCCCCCTGGTACTGGAAAAACCACCTTGGCGCATATTGTCGCCAACACCATTCAGGCACAATTTTTAAGTTTGTCAGCCGTATTATCCGGTGTTAAGGATATTCGCGCCGCCATTGAACAGGCCCGTCGTGAACGCGAGATGCATGACACGGCAACGGTATTGTTTGTTGATGAGGTGCATCGATTCAATAAAGCTCAGCAGGATGCGTTTTTACCCTTCGTTGAAAATGGAACGGTCACCTTTATTGGTGCAACCACCGAAAATCCTTCCTTTGAATTAAACAATGCGCTGTTATCCCGCGCCCGTGTTTACGTATTACGGATGCTGCAGCCTGACGACATTGTCAGTATCCTGCAGCGCGCGTTACGGGACTCTGAGCGTGGTTTGGGCAAACAAAGCATTGATTGCCCTGATTCCCTGCTACACCTTCTGGCGGAAAGTGCCGATGGCGATGCACGGCGTGCACTCAATGCACTGGAAATTTGTTCTGATCTGGCTCAGACCGATGCCGATGGTAATATTGCTGACGGTAAGATGGTCATCACAGAAGCCTTGATTCGAGAGGTAATCGGCGGCACATTACGGCGTTTTGACAAGGGCGGAGAGGCGTTCTATGACCAGATATCGGCCCTGCATAAATCCGTTCGCGGATCTAACCCGGATGCAGCACTTTACTGGATGGCGCGCATGATCGATGGCGGTTGTGATCCATTATATATCGCGCGGCGCGTGGTGCGTATTGCATCGGAAGACATTGGCAATGCAGATCCTCGCGGAGTCCAGTTGGCGCTCAATGCCTGGGATGTACAACAACGGCTGGGCAGCCCGGAAGGTGAGCTGGCATTGGCGCAGGCACTGGCTTACCTCGCCTGTGCACCCAAGAGTAATGCTGTATACATGGCCTATAATGCTGCCATGAGCGATGCCAGACAACAGGGCTCGCTGGAAGTACCATTACACTTGCGCAACGCGCCAACCACCTTGATGAAACAGCTGGATTACGGAAAAAATTACCGTTATGCCCATAATGAGGCGGATCATTATGCGGCGGGCGAGACATATTTTCCTGAGCAGTTGGGGGAAAAAATATACTATAATCCGGTTAATCAAGGCCTGGAAATAAAAATAGCTGAACGCCTCAATTACTTACGTAATTTGGATGCCACACACAAAGCAGCACAAAATGCTCCGCATAAGCAGGCTAAATCACCTAAAAAGGAACAATAACAAGATGGCGTGTACAATAGCCTGGGCAGCAGTCAGGGCGGGCCATGACAAATCCGGTATTAGCGTATGCAATTACTGGCAATAGCGGCAGGCGGCGCCGTTGGCGCGTTGTTGCGGTTTTGGGTTTCTGAGGGGGTGCACAACGCGTTTGGGCGCACGTTCCCCTATGGAACGCTGACAGTAAATGTAGTGGGTTCATTGTTAATCGGTTTATTATACGTCGTGTTTAATGAGCGATTAGCGCTTGCAGGTCCGTGGCGTGCACTCGTGTTAGTGGGAGTATTGGGGGCATTTACGACGTTTTCCACATTTTCGATGGAGACCTTAGAATTAATAGAAAAAGGTGATTTTGTAAAATCAATGCTGAACATAATCTTAAATGTAAGCTTGTGCGTGTTTGCAGCCTGGATTGGCGTTATCACCGGGAGAGCAATATGAATACCATGGAAATAACAATTGTACGAGTCTACTTGCTTGAGGCCCAGCGGCAACTGAAGCCGCTGTTAAAACGGCTTAATGACTGGGGCAAAACTCGCGGTATTGCCGTGTTTAAGGGGACGGCTGGTTTTGGCTATGACGGTGTGAGCCGCTCGGGTGATTTGCTGGATAATAGCGATGAATCGACATTACCAACCGTGGTGGAGTTTTTTGATGAGCCCGCCAAGGTTACGGCAGTGCTGGATTACCTCGAGCAAACTGTCAAGCCGGGTTATATCGTACACTGGAATGCGAGGATGTCAGCAAGAGCCTTTGCGCCGTTGCGCCCCGATATTGGGTTGGTGGATGATAAAGTGGCGCAGGCCAAAAAGTAATTGATTGGCGGGTTGCTGATGATTGAAGATGAACATGGAAAAGACATAAAGGGCTATCGGTAATTATGCTAGATCCGAAATTAATTCGAAATGATTTGGAGTTTGTTGCTCAGCAACTGGCGCGGCGTGGTTATCAACTGGATACCCAGGGTATTACCTCGTTGGAAGAAGCGCGCAAAACTTTGCAGGTTCAAACCCAACAACTTCAGAATGATCGCAATAAGCGGGCAAAGGCAATTGGTCAAGCCAAAGCGAAAGGCGAAGATGTGCAACCGTTATTGGATTCGGTTGCCAATTTAGGTGACGAGCTGAAGGCGGCGGAAGAGCAATTATCCCAGCTGCAATCGCAACTCAACGATATTTTGTTAGGTATGCCCAATATACCCCACGAAGACGTGCCCAATGGCAGCAGCGAGGACGATAATCTTGAGGTAAGGCGCTGGGGGGAGCTGCCCTCGTTGGAATTTGCGCCTAAGGATCATGTCGACCTGGGTGAAGGTTTAGGGCATATGAGCTTTGATGCCGCCGTTAAAATTGCCGGTAGCCGGTTTAACGTCATGACCGGGCCCATTGCCCGCCTGCACCGGGCCCTAGCGCAATTTATGCTGGACCTGCACATCAATGAGCATAACTATGTGGAAATTTATGTGCCTTATTTGGTCAATGCCGATAGCCTCACCGGTACCGGCCAGTTGCCCAAGTTTGAGGAAGATTTATTTAAGCTTAATACAACCCCCCCTTATTATTTGATTCCCACTGCTGAGGTTCCGGTTACCAACGTTGTGCGCGATACCATTCAACAGGGCGATGATTTGCCGCTCAAATACGTGTGTCATACACCGTGCTTTCGCAGTGAGGCAGGCACTTATGGTAAAGACACCCGGGGCATGATACGTCAACATCAGTTTGATAAAGTGGAACTGGTGCAAATTGTTAAACCACAGGACTCCTATCAGGCACTGGAAGCGTTAACGGCCAATGCTGAGCGGGTATTGCAGTTACTGGAGTTACCTTACCGAGTGGTCACCTTGTGTAGCGGCGATATCGGATTCTCTGCGGCCAAAACCTATGACATCGAAGTTTGGTTGCCAGGGCAACAAAAATACCGGGAAATATCATCGTGCAGCAACTACGAAGCGTTTCAGGCCCGGCGCCTGAAGGCACGCTGGCGCGCATCTGAATCCGAGAAGCCACAATTGGTACATACCCTAAACGGGTCTGGTCTGGCGGTGGGCCGCGCCCTGGTGGCTGTAATGGAAAATTACCAGCAATCAGATGGCCGAATCAGTATCCCAAAAGTATTACAGCCCTATATGGGTGGTATTGATATACTCAGCTGATGTCTGATTACTTTATTTCAATAAAATTGGGTCAATCACTATGATCATGATGGTTCAATCGCGGCACTGCAATCACAACAGCGTTTAGGGCGACATAATTATGCAATATTTCCCAATGTTTTTTGATTTAAATAATAAGCCCTGTCTTGTGATCGGTGGTGGTGATATTGCGGCGCGAAAAGTATCCCTGCTGTTTCGGGCCGGAGCCAGCATAACGGTAATTGCCCCAACGCTTTGCGATAGCCTGCAGGGTCGGTTAAATGCCGGTGAAGTTCAGCATGTTAAAAAATTATTTGAAGCAGCGGATATCACCGACTATGCAGTGATTATTGCCGCAACCGATGATCAGCAAATCAACCGGCAGGTTTCTGAAATCGCCCACCAGCGTAATATACCGGTTAATGTGGTTGACCAGCCGTCCTTGTGCAGTTTTATTGTACCGTCGATTATTGATCGCTCACCGGTACAGGTTGCGGTATCAACGGGAGGCGCCTCGCCTGTTTTGGCGCGCCTGCTCCGGGCACGCATGGAAACCTGGATACCGGCAGCGTATGGCAAACTGGCGACCTTAATGGAAGAGTTTAGGGGCAGGGTTAAAACCCGTTTTGTTGACCCTGACAAGCGGCGTTACTTTTGGGAATCGGTGGTTCAGGGACCGATTGCTGAAATGGTATTTGCAGGCAAAGAAGAGACAGCCCGCGATGCCATGTCCAAGGCAGTTGAACTAGGAGACAATGACGTTACTGGGCGAGGTGAGGTTTACTTAGTGGGTGCCGGACCCGGTGACCCGGATTTACTCACATTCCGGGCGTTGCGATTATTACAGCAGGCAGATGTGGTTGTTTACGATAGACTGGTGTCAGAACAAATTCTGGACCTGGCGCGGCGTGACGCAGATTTAGTGTATGTGGGAAAAGAGCGTGACAAACATACTTTACCACAGGAGGACATTAATCAAATGCTGGCCCGTGTTGCTAAAAAAGGTAAACGGGTACTGCGTCTGAAAGGGGGAGACCCCTTTATTTTCGGCCGTGGAGGCGAGGAAATCGAAACACTCATGGAACAAGGTGTGCCATTTCAAATAGTGCCTGGTATTACAGCGGCATCAGGTGCCTCCTCTTATGCGGGAATTCCCTTAACCCATCGTGATTATGCCCAATCGGTGCTTTTTGTTACCGGACACCTTAAAGACGGCAGCATGAACCTCAATTGGACTGCGCTGGTTCAGCCTCGACAAACCCTGGTGGTCTATATGGGGCTGTTAGGCGCGGCAACCTTGTGTCACCACTTAATTGAGCACGGAATGTCACCGGAGATGCCCATTGCATTGGTCCAGCAGGCAACCACCAGCCAACAAAAGGTATTTGTGGGCACGCTTACATCCATGCCGGGCTTGATCGATTCAAGCGAAATAAAGCCGCCAACATTGATTATTGTGGGCGAAGTGGTAAAACTGCATAAAAAACTCGGCTGGTTTGAGCCACTAAATTAAGTCCACATCACCTGGTCTGAATTGGTCAAACGGAGCTTAGGTTGATTTTGCTAACGTATTGATATTAGGGTCTGCTGTGTAAATAACCATCTGTTGCGTTGTCAGCATTTCAGGCTGAATTACCGTGCATTTCCCCCTTTCCTATGTGCTAATAAAAAGTCGCGGAATCACCTAAAGTATGCGACTATATTTGCACTGGTTTGTCACACTTTATGCACAGAGTGGTGCTAAAGCTTGTGCAAAAAACTAAATAAAAGCGTTAATTGAACGCGTTAGTTGTTGTTGAAATGTGGCAGTAATCACGTTTTGCTATAAGCATGGGAGAGCAACGGGCCGATAACTCGCTAATATTCCAGCCAATGGTGGGCAATTGGCCAAAAAAGCGTTGAAAACGCCGCGCAGGTACATGACCTAAATTGTAGCGCTTTCGTTTGTGGCGAGTTAGTGTTGTAGCAAAAGTTAGTGCTGTAGCAAACTAGTCGAAGCAAATTGATTGCGATAACATAGTCATGGTTGAGGTTGATCATTTCAGGCGGCTATTAGACGTGATTGTTTACCTAAAGTTGTTAGCCGAAGTTGCTAAGTTGAAGTAGTGAACAGTGGTTATTATGAACAATAGTTAGTCACCCTAATGGAAAGTAATTTCAGGATGTTGAATATGAATATCAAACCCTATACCACGGCAGGTTTTTTAGTGTTGGTTCTGTTCGTTGTCAATGCCTGCGGCGTGGACCTGGAAGAAAAAAAATCAGCTGATGCGAAAACCACCATCAATGAATTTAGTATTACCGGCGGCGCAGGCCTTGTTGGCGACGCACTGCAAATTGCGGTGACATTGAACATGGATACCAACGTACCGGAAACCCTGTTTGATTTGAACTGGGATGTGGACTCCAGTGACCCGTACACCATCTACGCCCGTTTAAGCAGTGACAGTGCTCCTACCGTAAATGATCAGTTATTTCTACAACTTGAATGTGGCAGCGACACTACATTATATGGCTGTGATGAAATTGGCAGCATTAAGTGCAATATTCGGAATCGCAATATGGGTGGAGTTATCGACGGTAATTTGTACCTTCGTTGTGGCAATGGTCAGAACCTGGTGGAGGAAGACCCCTCCGATATAACCAGCTTTATACCGGGTTATCCGCAAACCCTGTATGTTTTGTTTGAGGCTTGTAATGCCGCACTGGCGGAAAAAAGGGATTGCAAGAGTGCTGGTGCCGTCGAAGTAACGATTCTTTCGGAGTTTTTGCCTTAATCTTAAATTTATCGATTGCACGGCAATGCCGTTAAACGGTTTCATGTTCAACCCTTTTTTATAGGTAGGTTTGTATGCAGTACATTAATCATAAGAATTTAATAATCGTTGGATTCATGCTGTTATTGACGGCGTGCGGAGAGGATGCCTTTGTGTCTCCCGGTAATAGTAATAAACCAGCTGATGCAGAAACAGTCATTAACTCATTTAAGGCCACAGGTGCCAGTGTTGATGCCGGGGTTGAGGTTATAGCGACCACAGAGCCTTTTTCCCTGGCCTGGAATGTCAGTTCCAGCAGCACTTATACCTTCGAGGTGTGGTTAAGCAGTAATACTGAATTAAGTGGCACTGATATTAAATTCTTCAGTGGTAGCTGCGGACCCGGCAAAGATTGCCTTGGCGCGCTTGGGGATTTTGATTGTGATTTTGTTAAGTCAGATACGGCCACGACATTAGCGTGTAATAACGCGGCGAATCCAGTGGACGTTGCAGACGTACTAGCCGGAGTCTCGCCCGGAAAAATAACTGCTTATTTGTTTTATAAGGCCAACAACCAGGTCGGTGATCCTGGAAATGAAAAGACAGCACCACCTCAAAAAGTGACTTTTGACTTCTGAAGGTTCAACCTGAATGTTAGGTTCTATCACCCGGGGTGAATGCCATCGCCGAGCGCTATGGTTGAATGTTCAGACATAGCGAACCAAGCCGCTCTTCGTTTAGTTTTCCGTGTCCTCAAATAAGCGTGTAGGCAGTCCATCGATACTCTGCTGGTTCTTATCTCGCCAGTATTGTCGGACGCCTTGCTCGCCTTTCTTGTCCGCCCAGCGGTGCAGTGTATCCCGATCACTTTGAAAATCGTATTGTGGTACGGCATAACCACAGGATGTCTGGACCGAGTTAATCTTTATTTTGATAATTTGTCGTGCCGCAATAATCGGCTCAAAATGAGCCAGCATTGCCGACCATTCATTATCTCTGGGGTGAATAACCTGTCCTTCCCCATACAGCCGCAGAATTAAAGGTTTTTCATCAAAGCTGCAAAACATAATCGTGATGCGCCGATTGGATTCAATATGTGCTGCCGTTTCGTTACCGCTGCCGGTGAGGTCGAGGTAGGCAACGTGATGGCTGTCCAGGATGCGAAAGGAATCGAGCCCTTTGGGGGAGAGGTTGACGCGCCCTTCGGTAGCGGCGGTTGCAGTGAAAAACATGTTTTGCTTTTTAATGAAGTCGCACAGCTTGTCGTCTAAAGCGTCAGTAAATTTTGCCATTGCCACCTGCCTGCATTGAAAGCTTTATTACTTAATATTAGCCTGTTATTTTAACGCATGTAAGCGGTTTAAAATATAGGCGAATGATACCTGTGAGGTTCAATGGTACATTAATCACCTTGCAATGCCTAAAGTGTAAATATATACCCAAAGCGTTTGGGATTTAGGTGTTTAGTGCGCGTCATATTTTTGTTCTGGCAAGGCGAAATGACGAGTAATAGCCAGACTATTGCGAGGAATTTCAACGCCGCCAGGACAGAAATAGGACAGCAATAAAGCCTAAATCTCAAACGCTTTGGGTATATTTCATTCCATCAGATTTTAAATCGTTTCATTCTTACTTCTTATGCTTGAGTATTCTCTCTTGCTTTTTCGGGTTTAAGGCAACAAACATTATCTTATTGTATTGTCATTAATGTGGTCCATAAAACCACTGAACGAAAACAACGTAGATGGTTACCAAACATCATTTTTGATCAATTCTCTTTTTTACTATCTTATGTTGGTGATTCCCCAGCTTATTCCCGAGTTCGTCGAAATGGGCAACCCAAAATAGGATGTTGAGTTTGCCTCGATATAATTTTCACATATTGTTTGGCAAGCAGATGTTGTTCGAGCAATTGATAATGTAGTTGTTGATGTTTTTTTAGTCAGGTCGTGATGCATTGTTGTGGTGCATTGTCGTGAAGCATAAATGCGAGAGG
>Ga0316204_10002847_pt1 | contig 37241 bp, 34 predicted proteins | sample 6monrhotite_MG_2_FD_205661 | JGI IMG/M metagenome (GOLD analysis project Ga0316204, IMG submission 205661) | Microbial mat bacterial communities from mineral coupon in-situ incubated in ocean water Damariscotta River, Maine, United States -... | ecosystem: Environmental > Aquatic > Marine >... | reverse complement strand
TTCCCTTGGCGGTATTGGAGCTGAAAAGCCCGACCGACTTAAATGCTGATATTTGGAAAGCGTACCAACAGCTTGAAACCTACAAGGCCGAAATCTCGGACTTGATGGTCTATAACGAGGCCTTGGTGATCTCAGATGGCTACAACGCCCGTGTGGGGTCTTTAACTGCGCCCCAGGAACGCTTTAATCCGTGGCGGACCATCAAATCTGAAAAAGACAAGCCGCTGTTGGAGTTCGAACTGGAAAAGGTGGTTCGTGGATTTTTCGATCCGGCCTTGTTTATGGACTTTGTACAGCACTTCATTTTGTTTGAAGTCGACGGGGCCGAAACCATCAAAAAAATCGCGGCCTATCATCAATTCCATGCGGTGCGTGAAGCCGTCGGGGCCGTCGTCAAAGCCAGCAGTGCAGGCGGTGATCGGCGCGGCGGCGTGGTGTGGCATACCCAAGGATCAGGCAAGAGCATTTCCATGTCTTGTTTCGCAGGGAAGCTTATTCAACGACCAGAAATGAACAATCCAACATTGGTTGTTGTCACAGACCGTAGCGACCTTGACGGGCAGCTTTATAAAACCTTCAGCATGGCAAAGGCGCTGTTGAAGCAAGACCCCATACAGGTTGAAGGCCGCGACGGTTTGCGCGCCGTGTTGAAAGACCGTCCCGTTGGCGGCATTATCTTTACCACTATTCAAAAATTCACCACGAAGGACGGCGAAGCAAGGTTCCCCGAGCTTTCTGATCGTGAAAATATCGTGGTTATTTCAGATGAAGCCCACCGCAGCCAATACGGCATTGAAGCCAAACTGAATACCAAGACCAACACTTACCAATATGGTTATGCAAAACACCTTCGCGATGCCTTGCCCAATGCGACCTTTATTGGCTTTACCGGAACGCCTATTGAGACGGGTGACAAAAGCACCAGTTCAATCTTTGGCGACTATGTCAGTGTTTATGACATCGAAGATGCCGTCAGCGACGGAGCGACGGTTAGAATTTATTATGAAAGCCGTTTGGCGAAGCTGGACCTCAAACAAGAAGACTTTTCTTTGCTGGATGAAGAGTTTGAAGAGGTCTTAGAGGACGACGAAGACTTAGCCTCTCGTGAACGTGAAAAAAGCCGTTGGTCTACGCTGGAAAAATTGGTGGGGGCCGAACCGCGCCTGAAGATGGTCGCAAAGGACATCGTCGAGCATTACGAAGAACGAACAGAACAAATCAGCGGCAAAGCGATGATCGTTGCTATGAGCCGGGAAATCTGTGCTCACCTCTACAACGAAATTGTCGCTCTTCGCCCAGATTGGCATGATGACGACCCGACTAAGGGGGGCATCAAGGTCATTATGACTGGCAGTGCTGCCGATAAGGCATTGATGCAGCCGCATATCTATAACAAACAAACCAAAAAAGATTTGGAAAACCGCATTCGCGATCCAGAAGATGCGCTTAAGATCGTCATCGTTCGCGATATGTGGCTGACCGGGTTTGATGCACCGTGCTTGCACACCATGTATGTGGACAAGCCCATGAAGGGGCATAACCTGATGCAGGCGATTGCCCGGGTGAACCGCGTCTTCAAGGATAAACAGGGTGGTCTTGTTGTTGATTATATCGGCATCGCAAGCGAGCTGAAAAAAGCACTCAAAACGTATACGGATAACAAAGGCAAGGGGGCTCCGACCCATGACGTGAAGGCTGAAGCCTTTGCTAAGTTGCTAGAGTATTTAGACGTGCTGCAAAACATGTTTGAGGCCTTCAACTACGCAGCTTATCGGACCAACGCCCAACTTCTACTGCTTCCGGCCGCAAACCATGTTTTAGGCCTTGATGATGGTAAGAAACGGTTCTTGGATGCTGTCACCTCAATGACACGGGCGAACACCCTCTGTGGCACCTTAGATGAAGCCCAAGAGCTAAAAGAAGAGATTGCCTTCTTCCAAGCCATTCGAACCGTCATTATTAAAGCGACCACACCGGATAAAAAGCTTTCCGAAGACCAGAAGAACAGCGTGATCAGCCAAATCTTGAACAATGCCGTAGTGGCTGATGGGATTGAAGACATCTTTGGGCTGGCTGGTTTAGATAAGCCGGACATCAGCATTCTTTCCGATGAATTCCTTGATGATGTCCGCAATATGAAAGAGCGGAATTTTGCTGTCGAACTTTTAGAACGTCTACTCAATGACAAGATAAAAGCACGGACCAAAGGTAACATCGTTCAGGAACGAAAATTCAGCGAGCGCCTGGCAAATGCGCTCTTGAAATATCGCAACCGAACTATTGAGGCTGCCCAGGTGATCGAAGAAATGATTGCCATGGCTAAGGATTATGAATCCCAAGCCACTAGAGGTGATGAGCTCGGCCTCAACAACGACGAAATCGCGTTCTACGATGCACTCCGGCAAAACGAGAGTGCCATAAGAGAGCTAGGCGACGATGTCCTAAAGAAGATCGCCATAGAGATCACAGAAAAGCTGCGTTCAAGCACCACGGTTGATTGGCAAAATCGAGATAGCGTCCGTGCGCGTTTGCGTAATTTGGTAAGGCGCACACTCAGTCGCTACAAATACCCACCAGATAAAACACCTGAAGCCGTCGAGCTTATCATGGAGCAGGCTAACGAATTGGCGGATTCTTGGAGTGGGGAGAACGCAGCTTAAGTGTCGGCAAATTTAGGGGCTATTCAGTGTGTTTGATGGTACCCACATCCCCACAGGCTCCACAACAGCAAGAAAGTATGTTAAACAGGATTTAGGCAGCATGATTAAGAAACAGAATACACCTTAGAAAGGCTGCCAAACTGTCCAACGAAGTGGGACCACCTCACATATCAGAACTAAAAAATATCATTCCAAATTGAAATTTGTAAGGTCTTAGATATATGAAGGTTGATAAGCTAACCATAGCCCATATTTCTGACCTCCACAGAAGTCAGGAACATCCAGTATCGAATTCAGCATTGCTAAATTCATTACTTCAGGATTTTGACACGTACAGTGACAATGGGATGTCTGAACTAGACCTTATTATTGTGAGTGGAGATTTGGTTAAGGGAGGGAAGACCAAGGATGATATAATAAAGCAATATGATGAAGCATTTGATTTCCTCTGTGAGCTTGCTAACAAACTACTTTCTGGAGATCGATCTAAGATCATTTTAGTTCCTGGCAACCACGATGTTAGCTGGGAAGAATCTCAAAATAGTATGACAAAAATTGAAGAAAAAGAAATTACTGGGGATGATGGTAATCTTAGAAGAGAAATTTTATCACAAGCAATTCAAATAGATTCCAATATTAAATGGTCTTGGGAAGATAGGTCTTTTTATCGTGTGACTGATAAAGCTAATTACGATAATCGTATGATGCATTTTATTGATATGTATCAAAAATTCTATGAGAAAACAAAGTCATACAGCCTTGACCCAGATAAGCAGTTTGAACTATTTGATTTTAAAAAATTTGGTATCACAGTCGTTGGATTTAATAGTTGTTTTCACAATGATCATCTGAACCGCGCAGGTTCAATTAATCCTGAATGTATCGCAAAAGTAGGTTTAAAGCTTAGAGCGTTAAAAAAAGAGGGGCGTTTGGTGCTTGCTTCTTGGCATCACAACACAAAAGGCGGTCCGTACGATCAAGATTATATGGATGGGTCATTTATTAAAAACTTGATCTCATCCGGTATCAAAATTGGATTTCACGGTCACCAGCACAGGCAGGAGATCATTCGAGAAGAGAATAATATTATTGATGGCGATATGATGCTTATCTTGAGTGCTGGATCGCTTTGTGCAGGACCTACCGAATTACCAACTGGTTATGACAGGCAATATAATTTGCTTGAGCTAACCCGAGTTGATGACGAGGAAATTCAATGCAAATTGTTTTCAAGGGTAAAAACACCTGAGTCATCGTTTGAAAACCCCGTATGGCACGCAGGTGTTATAGGTTCGACGAATACCGAATTTTCAGTAATTATTAAACACCCGATCCCTCCTAAATTGGGTTTAGGAAAGGCGGAAGCGTTGTTAGGTGAAAAGAAATACGGTGATGCTAAAGAGATATTAGAAGGATATAGCATCGAGAATCCCTTGGCGCGTATGATGTTACTTGAATGTTATGAAAAACTAGAAGAGTACAATGCTATAATTAATGCTTTTAATGATCCTCAAACAAATGCGGAATGCGTTAGCCTTATCAATGCCGCCATGGAAGTTGGAAATGCTAAAACCGCAAATACAATATTGAATTTAGGCATTATAAAAAATTCTAGCGATCCATCTGTGAGTCATCTTCGCGACCAACTTAGAGCAAAAATATAATGAAAAAACTAAACTTTCAAATAGAGGTAAGCAGAGTTCTCGAAATATTATCTAATGATATTTATGACTCTCCGTACGCGTTATTACGAGAAAATATTCAAAATGCATACGACGCAATTCTTATGAGAATAGCAGATGATGGTAATAGTGATTTTGATCCCAAAATAGTCATTACGATTCAAGACAAGGTAGTTTCTATTTCTGACAATGGAATTGGAATGACAGAAGAAATTCTTGAAAATAATTTTTGGAAGGCAGGGTCAAGCGGGAAAAATAATGAGATTGCAAAAAAAGCAGGTGTTGTAGGCACATTTGGAATTGGCGCTATGGCAAATTTTGGTGTTGCCAAGAAACTATCTGTAATTTCTAGAAAATCCGGAACAGAAATAACGTTAGAGACCTTCGCCGAAAGAGAAAAATTATCAGTTACAGAAAAGTGCGTATCTCTAAACGTTTGTTCTGATTTAAGAAGTGAACCAGGCACTACAGTCGAAGCAGTCATTGATGATGTTGTTGATGTAAATGAAGCAGGGGCTATTCAGTATTTGCTTCCTTATGTTCAACATGTACAGGTGCCTATTATTCTAAACGACAAAAACATTAGCCAAAAAAATTATCAGTCTCTATTTGATGTTCCACCTACATCATTAGAAGAATCTGGTGAACTTATAGTCAATGCAAGCAACACGTCATTTTCACTTAGGTACAAATTTACAAAAAGTGGTGAAATCAAATTAGCCGTAACAGATATTCAATACAATCAAACCAAATTAGTTGGTGATATCGTATTGGTTCAGGGCGCGGGCAGTATTTACGGACTAAGAAACTATTTTGGATTAGCACCGATGCCAGTGCCAAACAATTTTAATCTTGGCGGCATTGTAAATTTGAACAATCTTCACCCAACAGCTGGAAGAGAAGCGCTAAGCCGCGAAAGTATAGATGTTGTTACACATATTATAAATGTCGTAGAGGAACAAATTTGCGTAGAAATATCAAAATTTGATGCTGTAGACAACAATACTCAATTTCAAAATTATATTGTCAACCGTGCCAAATACGATTTAGCAGGCAAAATCAAAATTGAAATAAAACCTGACTTGAGTTCAATTGCATTAGGAACTGTTGGAGCTGAGCATGAGGGCAAGAAAGTCTATTATTATGGCGGGAGAGATCAAGCTACTATCCTAGCATTTGGCAATGAAAATAGCTATTTATTGCATCTTAGCCAGAACAATCCAAGGAGAAGAATCCAAACTCACGTACTAAAGCAAAAAGGTATTGAAGAAGTTCCCGATCACCCAAGGCTCGACAAGCTAATTGATAGGAAAGATTTATCTCTAGCTGAAGCTGCAATAATTATCAGAATATCATCAATTTTGTCAGATGATTATCTTCTGGCAGAAAGCCAAATTCAATTTGCCGAAATAAGTCATCAAGTACCAAGTATTGTAGAAAAGGATGGCGATATCTTAAAGGTGTTTTTATCTCGCAATTCGTCTGCCATCCAGCAAGTAATTAATGCATACGATACTGCGTACGAGGTATTCGGTGGTTTTGTTAAAGATTTTATTAGAAGCTATCTCTATCAGAAAATCTCAGACCATATACCTTCGTCAACAAGACAAGGAGCAGAAGCTCTCCACAAGATATTACAAAAAAATAGAGAACTTTTTAAATACGAAAGCACAGATCTTGGAGAGTTAGATTCCTTACTTAGCGATTATGTGTCAGGCGAGTTAGAGTTATCTGAGGTAATAAAAAAATCAACAACGATTCAGCGTACTCATACCCAGTACGTTGGGAATGTGCATGTTGGGCAAGCAGAAGAGGAAATTCCAAGTTTAATAACGGAAAGTAATGAACAACAAGAGGTTAATACTAACACATTGGCAGCGTTTCCACCCATTGATAGAAGCGACACAAAGACGAGTATGAAAGTATTAAAAACTTCAGAAAAGCACCCTCAGCTAAATAATTTTAGCCTATTTCTAAGCTTATCTGAACGAGTGTACAGAAGGCAGATTGATTTCTTTTTTGAGCCTCATACAACAAAAATAATGTGGGGGATGCACAGAATTGTCTACATCTTTACGCATGCTTCAAGTAACATATCATTATATTATGATATAGAATTGAAAGAAAGGTTTATAAATGATTCAACAGGCGGATTGTCCATTCCTTCCACTACAATTCTTACTCAAGACAAAATATTTATTCCTGTAATTGACGAACTCGTAGAGTATTTCGACATAAAAGAAGGTCATAAAGAGTTTTATGTTCGCCATGATATTATTACAGATTTCAACAAAACTTCTTGAGTCTAAAATGAAGGCTTACTAACTGGTCTGTTTTACCTTTTTAAACATAGGTAGGGGGACTTAATTAGCCAGTTGAAGGTGGTGCTAGCTGAAGGAGGCAGACCCAAAGACTGTCTCCTGCTTGATTGTTTTATAGCTCAAGACTCATTTTACATGTAACAATTTATAGATGTATGCCAGTATCTGTCACATACGTGGGGGATAATGCGATTATGAGATACGAAAAAGCAGATAATTTGATGCAGCTTGCGCTGGAAATGCAGGCGGCGCGTGGGGGGCTTACCCTTCAGGACATTGAGCAACGGTTTGATGTTGGGCGACGAACCGCCATGCGGATGCGGGATGCTGTTATACGCAATTTCCCTCAAGCCGAAGAGGTCGATACCTTTGAACGCACCAAACGCTGGCGTATTCCCAGTGGTGTGTTGAATTCTTGGATTGATTTCACGGCTGATGAACTGGCGGATTTGAATGCTGCCATTGAATTGATGTCTCGAGACAATCGTGATCAAGAAGTCAAAAGTCTGAAAGCGCTCGCGACCAAAATCAAAGTTTTGATGAAAGGGGATAACCTTAGACAGGTAGAACCCGACATTGATGCGCTCTTAGAAGCCGAAGGCCTTGCTATGCGTCCGGGGCCACGGCCTCGCATTTTGGAAACTGTTGTCAATGATTTGCGGATCGCCATTAAGGGCTGTTCACGGGTGAAAATCGCTTATCGGCGGAGGTCAGACGGAGCGGTGAACTGGCGTACGGTTGAACCTTATGGGTTCCTGCATGGGCATCGGAACTATCTGGTGGCGTGGCATAAGCACAGGGAAGGGGATAAGTATCTGACCTTCAGTTTGCCGAATATTGAGCAGGTTGAAATCCTCAACCAATCGTTCACGCGCGATGCAACGTTTAGCCTTGAAGGCTTTGCTGAACAATCCTTTGGTTTGTTTATGGAAGAGCCTTTTGACGTGGTGTGGAAGTTTTCCCCCCTTGCGGCAAAGGATGCTAAGGATTTTGTCTTTCATCCCAGCCAAGACCTGGAACCTCAATCTGATGGTTCGCTGATTGTGCGTTTTCGCGCAGGAAGCGATCTGGAAATGGCTTGGCATTTGTATACTTGGGGTGATCAGGTCGAGGTTCTAGAACCCAAGCGTCTCGCCGACATGGTTCATGGGCAACGGATCAACTGGCCAGCTTTGCCATGAAAAATCAGACCTTGCGCGAACTCTATCTCACCAAATCAAGCTATGTTGCTGGTCTTCAATGCCCCAAGCTTTTGTGGTTGAAATGGCATCAGCGACTTCCCTATGTGGAAGCGCCATCAGGATCACCCCAAGCGATGGGAACGCGGATTGGCGAGATTGCCTGTGGTCTTTTCCCAGGCGGCGTGTTGATTGATGAAGAACCTTGGGTGCATGATCAAGCCTTGGCGCGCACACGGGCCTTGGTGGATGATAGTCATACCCCCGCGATCTTTGAAGCCGCCTTTGAACATGACGGGGTGCGCATTCGGGTGGATATCCTAGAAAGAGATGGCGACCGATGGCATGTTCATGAGGTTAAAAGCAGCACCAGCGTCAAGGAAGCCCATATCCCAGATTTAGGCGTGCAGGTGCATGTTTTGTTGGGTTCAGGCATTGATGTGGCGTCTGCGGGCATTTTGCATGTGAATAATGCCTATGTGCGGGGTGATGATGGCATCGATTGGGCAGAATATTTCGTGCGCAGGGATTTATCAGACGACCTTCAAGAAACCATAGATGCCGTTCCTGCAACCATAGACAATCATTTCGCTGTACTGCGTTTGCCTGCGGCCCCTGATGTTCAGGTGGGGGCAGGGTGCAAGGGCTGTGATTATTGGGATCATTGCACGGCGGATAAGCCCGAGCATTGGATCAATAGATTGCCAAATTTGAGTGCTTCGAAACGTGAAGATCTGACGAGCCAAGGTATCGAAGACATCCGTGAAATCCCCGATAGCTTTCCCCTGACGGCCATTCAAGACCGCATGCGCCGGGTGATATTGGATGGGCAAACATTCCTATCACCGGACCTCTGGAAATCGTTAAAGGAATTTGGACCACCTGCCGCCTATTTGGACTTTGAAACCATGGCTCCGGCCATCCCGCTATATCCGGGCACCAGCCCCTATCAACAACTGCCGGTGCAATGGTCTTTGCACCGACTGGATGGAGAAGGGCGGCTATCCCATGAAGAGTTCTTAGCTATTGGAGATATGGACCCCCGCAGAGCCTTTGCCGAAAGCTTGGTCGAGGCCTTGGCCGGATCAAACGAACCAATCCTTGTCTATTCATCGTTCGAGCGCACCACAATCAACAACATGATCAAACTGTTCCCTGATCTAAAAGCAGGCTTGTTCGCGATTGTCGACCGTTTGAAGGACCTTTTGCCGATCATGCGCGGGCATATCTACCACAAGGATTTTAAAGGCTCGTTCTCAATCAAATACGTGGCCCCCGCGCTGGCACCTCAAGTGGATTACAGCAAGCTCGATGGCGTTGCCGATGGTCAGGCCGCTTCTGCCGCCTTTGAACGAATTGCCGCTGGAACTTTGGAGGTGGGGGAAAGCACCCCTGAACTGCGTGCATCTTTGCTGAAATATTGTGAGCTGGATACTTTGGCGATGGTTGAAGTACATCGGGCTTTGATGAGTATGCTTTGAATTTGGAGACTATGATTGATGCTGACTTTTAATACCCTTCTAGAGAATGCAGGCCTTGATCCCAGTAAGGTTAAGCTCGCACGTCATAAAGACAATCGTTTTAAGGTTACGCCTTATAGTGTTTGGCGGAATGATGCGGAAGCGTTTCGGATATACAACGGCATTCAATTACCAAAGAAATTTGACAAGGCAGATTATATCGCAACATTTGTGGTGACACCGTCTGAGGAAACTCTGTTCTCAGGTGTCTTTGAAAATAGAGGATTGGGTAATGCTCCTGTCAATTTGAAGTGCCCTGTAAGTGATGAATGTTTTGAGGAAAGTAGAGCTGTTTTTTATGATTTGCAGTCGACAGATATTCTCTCTGAATATCAAGGACGAGTGACCATTGACTGGGGTGGTGGAGCATTGGCTTGGGTTCAATGGGCTAATAGACAGCCAAAACCAATTGCAGAAATTCGAAAACAATTTCAAGAACCAGCGTTTCCGGGGTTTGAAAATTTTTGCATTCATCTTGATGACGTTAATACACTCCCTGAAAATTGGAAGTCAGTACTTCGTTCTGTTCAGGGTGTTTACCTTATGGCGCATGTGCCTTCTGGTCAGCTTTATGTTGGGTCAGCATACGGAGGAAATGGTTTTCTTCAAAGGTGGGAAGAATATGCATCCAATGGTCATGGTGGAAATGTCGAACTTAAAAAACTCAAATCACGTGACTTCCGAATGAGTGTTCTCAAAGTTTCAGCTTCAGATGAGAAACCAGATGACATCATTCAATCAGAAAACCACTGGAAAGAGCGCCTTTGTTCTAGGTCTCTTGGGTTGAACGCAAATTGATCATTTTGACAATAAGGCGAACTTAAATTGGAAAAAATCAATTACAAGAATCTAAGAGCGAAACAACAAGAAATATTTAATTTTCAGAAAGTCGCAGGCCTGCTTGCCGATTACGGCTTCAATTGCATCAAACTTGCAGATGATTGGTGTGGTGCCGATTTTTTAGCTTACAAATTTGACGGTGTTGAAACGCTTCATGTTCAACTCAAAGGCAGAATTACAATTGATGAAAAATACAGAAAAATACCTAATTTATATATGGCATTTCCAAACCATGGAGACTGGTACTTAATTCCCCACCTGAAATTAATAGAAATCATTGAACAGGTTTCTCCAAAATGGCTTCAATCGGACAGTTGGAAAATCAAAGGGGGGGTACTCAGCAGGAAGCAGTAAAAAGCTTTGCGAAGCCATGCATGATTACAAATTGTAAACATGTTTTTTCCGCCAGCATGCCTTGAAAATTGCGCTAATAAATATGAAAGAGCAATAGATGCAAGAACGTTATCTCGGAGACAGCCATGATTTTGTTAAGTACGCTTTGTTGCGTCACCTGCATTCTGAAACAGATATGCGCATAGGCGTGAATTGGTATTTGACGAACCCCGAAAAAGTTGATGACAAGAATAATAATGACGGTGAAAAGCGGCACCACCTGAATGGCGGGGCATGGCAAGACTGGGACAAAGACTTGTTCAGTCGTATTCATAAATTCGAAGATCCAAGCGTCAGAAGAATTTCCATGGTCGGCGAGTTTGGCTTGTTGCCTTCAAACACTCTGTATTTTGATCCGACCGTACCCATTGAATTGAGACGTGAATGGCATCACTTAGGATTGTCACAATTGAGCAAAAGTGACTTGGTTTTTCTTGATCCTGACAATGGGTTTGAAGTGCCATCCATGAAGCGGTCCAAAACCCCAAAATATGCTCTTTATTCAGAGGCATCAGATTATCTTCAATCTGGAAAGGTCGTTCTTGGCATTCAGTTTGCTCGACAATGTAACCCAATTCAAAAGGGCTTTATTGTTCGTGAGCAGCTGTTAAATGTTTCTGGGTCTCAGGAGATGCTACCCATAATCAGGGCGAGGGTTGCTCCCAATATATTGTTTGTTGCAATTTCCCCCAGCGACAAGGTTTCGCAAATTACAAAGGCATTTGAATCTTTTGCTGCGGGATCACCCAAAATGAAATCATCAGGTAAACGTGTGGAGCTCATTAGCTAATGATATCTCATCAGATTTAAGCGAAGGGCTGGCCTCTGACGAATTTATAGACCTAGAACGGCGAGAAAATCGTTCGATTGGTTAACTTGTGGAATTGCGGTGCTGAGCATCGTCGGTATGTCAAAAAAAAGCCCCCGAGAGATTAAACCCATCCGGTCCAATTCCGGGGAGGGTTCTCATCGAGGGTTAATGTGACCAATTCTATAGGGCTACAATTGCCCAAAGAAGGTCACAGGATGAATAATATCACTTTCACTTCATCAGAGCCATATTTTTTTGGTGCTGGATCAAACGGCCATTCTTACGTGGTGATTTCTGAATTAAGCAATGCTCGACGCTTCATGGCTTCATCACTTGAAATCATTGTCGCTTTTTTCCGAACCGGGATGAACGGTTGTGGAATTCGGTAGCCTTTGCCTCCAGCCCCCATAAAAGTCAGCGGCAGCATATTAGACTGGCCATGGGGCAGTGCCCTGACATCGTGCGATAATTTGATTTTAGGGTCTACTGCATCGCTCATGTACGAATCTCCTTTGGAACAAGTCTATATAAATTCAGCATATGGTAAAACAGCGGTGGGCCTGGTCAAGACGCATTGAACGGTTGATGAGTTATGTGTGACCATTTCTGTCACTCGTAACGTTCACAATTATTCTGCTGAATAGTCAGCAAGATGTGGAGCGAACAGTATGACCCAGAAAGCGGCGATAATTTACGATTATGATGGAACCCTTGCGCGGGGAAACATTCAGGAATGTAGTTTTATTCCTGAGATCGGGATGAGCCGAGAGGATTTTTGGGAAGAAGTTCGGATTAAGAAGATCGAGCATGACGCGGATCAAATCCTCGTCTATATGAACTTAATGCTACAAAAAGCCCAAGCAGCTGGCATTAAAATTACCAAGCAAGAGTTGAACCGGCACGGCGCGAACAGTGACCTGTATGCGGGGCTTATCGATCTATCCTGGTTCGATCGCATGAACGCGTTTGCAAGCAAGAACGGATTGGAGCTGGAACATTACATCGTTTCTTCCGGCATCTATGAAATGATAGAAGGCTCGCCCATTTTTCCGGCTTTCAAAAGGGTCTTTGCTTCGCAGTTCATGTATGAAAATAACGAAGCAATGTGGCCGAGTGTATCAATCAACTACACCACCAAAACCCAGTATTTGTTTCGCATCAACAAAGGCATCTACAACGTGTGGGACAATTCGCAAATCAACACCTTCATGCCGGAAAATGAACGCCCGGTCCAATTTGAAAACATGATCTTTGTTGGCGACGGCGACACAGACATCCCCTCGATGAAAATGATGACGCAAAAGGGCGGGCATTCCATTGCTGTATACGACCCCAAGTGTGACAAGTCTGATTTAGGCAAAATTCACAGCCTGATTTCAGATGGACGTGTCGATTTTATTGCCCCTGCTGATTATACTGAAAACTCTCAAATCGATATTGCAGTTCGTGGCTTGTTGGGGCGCATGGCGAGGGCTTTAAATTAAGAGCGCTCATGTCAATGTGACCAGTTCTGTCACCCAATCCCCCCATAATAGAAAATGTGAAAAATCAGGGGGAAGTTCATGAAAAAGATAATTGGTGTTTTCGTTTGTGTATTAGCTGTTGGGGCGTGTGCGACCCAGCCGGATAAAATTGCATCGGCCTATGTGTCGCCACTTCAATACAAAGATTATGATTGCGATCAAATCAGCATGGAGCTTGCGCGTGTAAACAGTCGTGTAAATGCGTTGCATACAAGCCTTAAAAAGACAGCCGACGATGATGCGGGGCAGATGGCGGTCGGTCTCATTTTGCTCTGGCCCACATTGTTCTTCCTAGAGGGTAGTGACGGTCCTGAAGCTCAAGAATATGCCAGGCTCAAAGGTGAGAAAGACGCCCTTGATGTCGCGGCCGTGCAAAAGAAATGCATGATTAATAGTGTTCAACAAACGACTGAAGGGGTTAATGGTGGCTGATGGGGCTTGTTAACCTAATTTGCATGGCCTTTGGTATCGCGTTTTGGATGCAAAGTGGAGAGCTTGCCATGGGTGTCATGATGTGGGTGGTGCTCTATCTCATTGGTGGCTTTATCTATGCCTGCTTCGTCCATCCCATTTTGGTTCTTTTGGGTCTGTTTATTGGTGCATCAAGCTGATTGTAAATGAAGGAGATTATCATGATCGATGGCGGAATTATCGGCATTATTTTGCGTCTGTTGGGGGTTTGAAACTCATCCTTTTGTGAGAGATGACAAACAGGAATATGATCAGGTTAGGGAATCTAAGTTGCTTTAGTTTTGATGGTGAAAAAGGAGTTTGAAAATGAGTGATAACCCAGCGCGTCCTGAAACAGGAAACCATCCGCCATGTCTTACATTTTTAGGCCCAAGAGGTAACGGCTATCGCGACCCGAAACCTTATTTCCCGGTTCGCAAAGAGGCAAAAATCATTTCACGCGAAGAAGCTATGGCCGCACGTGGTTGTGATATCAATGGCCGAAAAATAGAGGCGCTCTAAGAAATGCTGGTTTGGGTCCACTGCAAACGGATGGAGAAGTGTTTTGATTAAAAAACAGGTCCCGACGGTAAGCGCGCATATCGTCTCCACAATTTTGGATGTGGAACTTATTTTGTTTCAGGAAACGGGCGTGTTGGATGCATGCGAGATTTTGAGAGAAACCCAAAACCGTCTCCATTGTTCAAATCCTGATTTAAAAGTGGCGGCAGCAAGGTTTAACGCGTGGCGAAGTGGTGATCGCGTTTTAGACCCCACGACCAGCTATCAAATCTCTAGCTCAAACTTGGCACAAATACGTATGAACCAGTGCTGGGATAGACGCGAAAAAGCCAGCCAAATCATCGCATCCAGCCCGCTTAGAGTGATAGATCCTGACGACCTGTCAGACCTAGGCATCATTAATGCTACGGCCATTGATGAAGTGGATAAGCAAAAGCTGAGAAAGGCCGTGGTACGGGTAACAGCGGATGCTTAGCCCAAAGAAGTTTTCTGTTGTGGGTGATATAAGGAAATCTCGCTCTCCGTCAAGATATCGGTCTCCATCCAGTTTGCAATGTCTTGCGCGCTAGCAAAAGAACTACCCTTGTGGTTGAATTATCGGATGATGGGAAGACTTTGTTCTATGATTGGTGCTTTCATTATTGTGGACAGAAATGTGTGTTTCATTAAGAAACATGTTTACTGCTCATTGCATTGCATTGCATGCGAGCATTAAAATTCCTCCCATTCAGCTGAGTTTGCTTTTTCTTGTTTTATCGTAAGTTTTCTAACATAGTACTGACCTGTATTTTTGTTTTGCCCAGAAATAATATAAATGTCACCTAGTTCAGATCGTCTATGGTTTTTAAAAAGTTGATATAGCCTATCGTAATGATGCTCAAGTTCGTCACGATCATTAGCTTTAAAAAACATTAACCGAACATCAGTACGTACGATTGGAAGTTTGTTTGCATCAAATAATATTTTTTCAATTCTAGGGTCATTTTCGGATTCTGCAATAAAAGTTAAATCTATGCATTCAGATGGAAAATTAGCATTATGGACACATCCTGCTGCATCAAATAGAAATTCTCTATTTTTGAAATTTTTAATTCTAGCTCTAATCTGGTTTGCCCAACCAATTGTTTCTTCGTTAAGTCCTTTTTCCATTAGAAAGCTTTTAATTGCATGCGTTGTTTTTTTACTATTTTTTTTTACATTTGGATCAAGGCTATTTAAATATGATTTTAGATTGTGTGAAAAAGCTGGGTCAAGAATTGGGTTTTTCATAATTTTACCACGCCTTATTTTTTTTAGGTTTGTCACATGTTTTGAAAAATTTAGAAGAGCTACAGCATGCCTTAGCATTAAACATTAATCAATCTATGGTAGCTATTCGTGCATCCCTTTTCAACTCTTTAATTTCTGAGCTCTCACAATTCCTTAGCTATTCCGGCATAATTTTATTGTAAATAAACGCCAAGTGTTTGGCATCCTGCTCCGCTCTATGGGTTTTGGGACAGTTTTGTTCAGCTAAGTAAATTGCCTCGGACAGGTTGGGGTGATTTTCTTGCTGGACGGCATTGGCATAGATATCTTCAAAATGATGAAACTCAATCACATTGTTGATCTGTGCGGCATCCAATAGTATTTGCAGCCATCTGAGATCAAATTCTGGTGCGTCTGTGTAAAGTTTTGCGTCTTTAACGGCTTTCAGAAAAACGTCTGCTGCTTTGCAAGGCTCTAAGCCCTCGTTCATCAACATATCTTTGGAAATACAGGTTAGCTTTTCGGCTTCAATTGACCATCCCACCCAATCGGCTTGAGTATCGAAGGGATCACACCCAATCCATTCCTTTTGGGGCTTGATCAGGCACGATCCAGACAGTCCGTTTGGAAATGCCCAACCGATTTCCGTTGGCCAACTGTCAGACGCAGCGGAAGATGCCTCTAGGTCGACAAAGCAGACGTGCGGCGATATGGAATTGGTCATTTTTTACTCGCCATTCTTCGCTTCAAACTCAGCCAATGTAATCGGCATTTTTGGAACCTGAGCAGCAGGGCCACGAATTTGGAGGCGGCAGTCGTATTCGTCTATTTTTCCTTCATTTTTCAAATCATTCAATGTTTGAAGTCGGAGATTTGAAAGTTCAGACTTTTCTGGCTCTCCCATGACGACGACGGCTGCACGCTTTGACGTTTGTTCGGTGATTTCATTGGTAAAGTACCCATGTTTTCTGAGCAGTTTTCCGGCTTTTGGAAATATGCTTTCCCAATTAAAGGTGGGAATATGATCGATCTCGTCAGCACGAGAAGCCCACCAAACTAGAACCATGTTGTCCTCAAGGTCATAACCATCACAAACAGATTTGGTTTCCTTATCTGATAGACCCAACAAGACAGTTCCGCACCGCCACATCCGCTCTGGCTCAGATTGAGGAATGTTGTCTGGGCCATAATAATACTCAAACAGGTTTAACGCAGTCTCTTTGGCGACGTTGGCCAGTTGCTTGCGTGTCTCGGTGCCTTGGCACAGATACCAGGCACACCACAACATTAGCTCCTGAGATTCGGGGGAGTTTCTATTCTCCATATCATATTCAAGACGCACGTCGGGGCGGGGCGGTTCTTTGTCAATTGTGACAATGGGGCTGGCGACCTCAGTTATCGTAGGTGAGATTTCAAAAAACACATGGTCGCGAAAGATCGGAAGGTATTGGTCGTAATCTGGCTCAACAAGTGTTGCTGGGCTGATGGTTCTTAATCTCGTACCACAGCTATTTAAAGAGAGTAGGCGAAAAAAGGGTTGTCGGTAGTCCGTAATTTCCATGTTTTTCTTCCTTATGAGTTAGTCCTGAAAGAATACAATGTTGGGGTGTCCAAACCTGTCACTCTTCAAACCCCATATTCGGAAACGATTTGCGGATGGTGTCGGTGATGTAATCGGTCGATAGGTGGGCGTAGTGCTTTTCGGCCATGCGCGTATCTGAATGGCCAAGCTGGCGGGCGATGACGGCGAGCGGGGCATCATTCATAGCCAAATGGCTGGCATGGGTGTGGCGAAGGATGTGGAACGAGACGACAGGGTCAATCTTCGCCGCCTTACACGCATCAAGCAAACGGCGGTGTTGATGAGATCGGCCCCAAGCTTGTCCGCTTTCACGGGTGAAAATCAGGTCTGAGTCTTCTTTGTCTGTTGTGGTGTCTTGAAAGAACGCCAAGGCATCATCGGTCAGCACCACATGGCGGCCTTTGCCGTTTTTGCTGAACCCGATCCACAGCCTTCCGGCGTCAATGTTGATATCACCAACTGTTAAGCGCGTTAACTCGCCATAACGGCACCCCGTCAGGATCGCGCCTCGGACAATTTTGGCAAAGTCGGCGGGGCAGGCGGTAATCAAATCGCGGCATTCTTTGGCGGTGAGATAGCGCACACGTGGGACATTCACTTCGCGAAAGGGCTTTACCCGTCGCCAAGCGTCATCACGAGCGATTTTACCCTCATTATAAGCACGGTTAAGCGCGGCTTTGAGAGAATTGAGGATTTTGTTGGCCGAGGCTTTGCGTTGGCGGCTCTTGTCGTCTGTTTCAGGGGCATCTCGATACCGTTGCTTTGCCCCAGGTCGGGTGCGAAGGCGGGCAGGGGTGGTCGCGATCTTTTCATGAAACGAGCGAATGTTGGCCGACGTGAGCTTATTGGCGTCAAGATGACCAAGTGACGGAAGGATATGAGCATCGATGACGTAATTCAGTTGCGACAATCCGCGACGATGAATCTTGAACCAGTTGCGGTAGTCTTCCACCACGTCTTTGACTTTATAGACGCCGGGACGTGAGCTTTCGCCTCTTTCGATAATAGCTTGATCAACAAACCATTTGCGGGCCTGATCTTGGGCTTGGCTGAAAGACAAAATGGAATAACCATCCGCATCCAAAATATCATCCGTCAGCCCCAAAACGGTTTTAAAGTAGTCACCGTTTTCAGTTCTGTATCTGGCATGCCAAGACCCTTTGCGTTTGCCTTTGCGATACCCCAGATGTTTCCCTTCTTCAATCGTCCGCCAATAGGGATTGTGCTGCACCTTGAGTTTCAAGCGTGCATGGCGGGTGTCTAGTTTCGAATCACGTATCGCTCGTCCCATAACCGAATCCATTTGAGGTAATGTCAGCCTCATACTGCCACGAACTGCAAAAGATATCAAGAAAAGATTGAGTCTTTTCAATAGCTTAGTATGCAATATGCTGTAATATGTTGTACTGTAGTGTCTTTTTCGTGACTAATAATGAACGGGGGCTTGCCAAAGTTTATACTTGTGGGAATTACCTGTTCAGAGGCGAGCCAGCTATGGTAAGATTTTTTAATCGCAATAGAAGTATTGAAAAGGTGGTATGGCTGACAAAGAATCACTCAACGAATTTCTACGGTTGGCTCAATCTTGGAGCGGAGGTTATCAACGATTCATCAGAAGTATGTTCGCACTCAAGCATGATGGCGAATGGCACCTTCAATTGATGATGACAGTTTTCGTCGCCGATTTTGTTGATGAAAATGAGGTTAAACTTGAGCCGATCTATATCGAAACTGGTTCGATCCTCGCTATTAGGGAAGTTATTCCGTTCAAAGCGTCTCAGATTGATGAAATTCTGAACGGAGATGAGTTTAGACCATTCGATGTCACGCTCTCTGGCTACTCAATAAAAACTGACACAGAGTCGATCGCATCTTTGTCCTATTACTTTGAGCCTTTGCATCTGAAAGAATTTCAGAATCAGTGGAGACGGCCTGCCCTGATTGCATCCGGTAGAGACTCGCTTGGCTTGTTTCATAAGTATAGGCGTGAAAGCCTTGATCTTGAACTTCTTGGAAATGCAATTCCGTATGAGAGCGTCAATGATCTTCTTTCTACATTAGGTTTATCTATCAATGCACTGCAAGGTGGGCAATCAATTCCACAATCTACATTTATAATTTCAACTCCGGCGATTGTACTTGAACATAGTTCAATTTCTGGAGACAAGGCGAAAGTCATAATCCGCTGCAAGTCCAACCTTGATCGAGAAAATATTAGTTTCAGCGTTAGAGCATTTAATAGGTCTGGTCCACCCACACGCTTTCATATTCCAAACAATATAATTGGATGGGAAGAAGACGAAAACTGGACAACAGGCACTGCAGAGTTTGATTTATACGACAACCCTTACGCGGCCATTCATTTGTCTTATGGAAACGACTTTTTAGGCACTTGGTACATAAGAGACGCAGCAAATTCCCTAAATAACAGACTTCTTGTTCACAAGGTGTTTCATAACGATGACGGGTTGCGTAATGCACTTATTTCAGAGCAAGGCAACCTCTTTGAGACTGCAACAACCGCTCTGTTCTCGCTACTAGGGTTGAATTGCGTTACCTACGGGGCACTAAAAAAATTCACAGCAGGCCCGGACGTTATTGCGTACTCAGACGCCGGACATCTCTATGTGATCGAATGTAAGGGGGGGGCAATAAAAGAGGGTAAACTCCATGAATTGAGCCTGCGTTGTGAAAAAATATCGGAAGCCGTTCGCGCATATGGCGTGGGCATCCAACACGTTCTTCCAGTTCTCGTAACGAACCTGCCACGCAATCAAACAAAGGCAAAATGGACTGAAGCAGCTAAACTTGGTATTTCTCTCGTGTGCCAAGAGGAACTCACCAACTTGGAGAGCAGGCTTGAATTTCCGCCTACGCCACAGGCCCTCTATGAAGAGGCTGTCGCATCAATTCCCCCTAAGCAAGACGCTGACAATCAGGGAGTTGCCTAACCGCTATACTCGCATCCCTTTTATGTAATGATTTTCAATCCTGGGTATTTTCTTTGTTAGCCTGAACCCAAAAATAAAATGAGATTTTCATGTCCGCCTCTTCAGATTTTCCTCGTCTCGTTAAGTTTCTAATCGGTTGTATCGACTTGGAAATGTTGAGCGGTCTTGAATTAAAGCGAGATCAACTCGGGCAAAAATACATAACTCCGTGGCAAGATAACGAGCCTTTGTTCAAGCCTAATTCGGCGAAGGTAAATGTTATCCCCGGCACGAAAGAAGAGCGCCATTTTCTTAAAAAACTGACGTCCTCATCTGATGAAACAAGCCGTGTGCATTATGGGTATCCTTGCTTTCTTTCAAAATCGGGCTTTGTGTCCCCCTTGTTCTTCGTGGATGTCGATGTTCGTGAGCTAAAAGGCGAATTTCAACTGTTTCCGGTATGGGGATCTTTAGGTGTAAACCGTCTATTATTGCAAAATGTATGCGGTGATGCGGATATCGAGGAAGTCGATGCGCATGTTCGTGCTTTAGAGGGACGATTTGGTTCATTTGAAGCTCGGATGGACGCCGCCTTGGAAATATTGGATTTGGGGGAAGCGTTCTCCATATTAGAGCCCCTCGACGCTTTGCCGATCAAAAGTTCCCATTCAGGTCAGTGGTGCAATACGCCGATGTTGTTTGAAGGCAGTGTTAGCGGGGCTAAGGCATCCTTGCGTTTTGAGCTGACCCAGTTTTTGCAAAGTGATTTTGTCCAAAGTAAAATTTCAGGTACGGCTCTTGGTCATTTACTTGGGTATTCAGGTTCAAATTCTGACCAAGTTCACACTCACCGTATTGAGATTTCCCCCTTGAATGCGGAACAGGCCGAAGCTGTTGATCGGTCAATGGTCGAACCTTTAACCATCATTACTGGCCCGCCCGGAACAGGCAAGTCTCAGGTCGTTGCAAATATTTTGGCAAACTGCATTGTCTCAGGACAAAGCGTGTTGTTTGCCTGCAACAATAACAAGCCATTGGAAGAAGTTTATGAGCGTCTGATTAAGGTTATGGGGCCGACGGGGGAGTGGCCTTTGCGACTAGGTAGCGATACGTATCGATCCCTTGTTAAGGCGGAAATGCCCTCAAAGTTATCTGGAGAAATCATTTCTGGTCTGAACTCAACCACGCAGCATATTTGGGACCAAATTGAAGCCTTGAGTTTTGAACGGCAAGGCTATGAGGGTGAGCGAAACGCTATAAAAGAAGCGCAATCCAATATCGAAGCCGCTTATGAGCTTGAACAACGAGCCACATCGGTTTTACCCAAGGTTTGGGTTGAAAATGTTGAACCGTTGAATTGCCAGATTATCGATGAAAAGGCAGTTCGAAGGCTATCTATCAATATAAAAATGTTGGCTGGTTTTGCTCAGACGGGGGTGCTGTTCAGATTGCAAAAGCTTCTGTTCGGAGCGCAGATGCAGGCCAAAATGGAAGAAAGCTTGAGGAGCCTATATTCAGCCTTGCCTCAAACCATTCAGGATTTTGTGTTTCCTGACCAAAACGGACATGGAGCAGATGACTTGTTCCAAGCTGTGCAATGGCTTGAGCATCATATGATATGGAGCCGCCAAATGGAGCGGCGGATAGAAGCTCAGAAAACCCTGCAAAAGGCTCGGGCCATTGGGGACATTGAGGTCAACCTTGCGTTAGTCAACGAAAAGCTTGTCAAAGCTGGTCGGGATGCGTTGTGCGCCAGTTGGGCGGAAAAACTTAAACCACAGGCGCCACAGGTTAAAGAGGCGTTGGAAAAGTACTTTGATCACGTAGAACGCCTTAAGAACAAAGGGAAATCGCGAGAATTTTATGATGGGTTTGAGAAAAGTGTATCAGCAACACAATTAGGTTTGCCAGTGTGGTTGATGACCAGTTTGTCTGTTGGCAATTGTTTGCCGCTCAAGTCTGGGCTGTTCGATTGTGTTGTGATTGATGAAGCTAGTCAAAGTGATCTAGCATCGATTTTGCCGTTACTGTTTCGCGCGCGCCGAGCGGTTTTGGTGGGAGATCCAAAACAGTTGCCGCATATTGCGGGGATTAACTTAGAGCAAGAGGCTGAAGTCGCGCGAAGGGCAGAAGCTGAGGATCTTGTCGTTGAATATTCCCACGTCAACCGTTCAGCGTATGATGTCGGAGCTCTCGCTGTCGCTCGGCAAGGTGGTGGGGAGATTTTGTTGTCTCAACATTATCGCTGCCATCCAGAAATCATCAACTATTCAAACGCAACGTTCTACGGCGGCCGTTTGGTTCCAAGAACAACCGCCATTGCTTCTACTGAGCACATGGACTTTGGAATGTATTGGCGGCAGGTGGATGGCGAGTTGTTGAAAACTCATAGAAGTGCCGTGAACATTGCCGAGGCCAATGCTGTTTTGAAGTACATTTCCGGCTGGATGTCCATGCCAGAGAATGCGCGGGATCGCCCCCGTACCATTGGGGTCGTGACGCCTTTTCGTGCTCAAGCAGATTGTATCAAAAAAATGCTTCAAGACATGCCCGGGTACTTAGAGGATGAAAAACACATTGTCGTTGGTACGGCTCATTCGTTTCAAGGCGGTGAGCGTGACGTCATGTTATTTTCCCCAGTGGTGACAGAAGGGCTGCGACCATACTTGCGCGATTTTGTCGCACAATCGGATGCGTTGCTGAATGTCGCCGTGACGCGGGCACAACGCGCTTTGTTCGTGGTTGGGGATCGGAAAAGTTGCTTGGAAGCTGGCGGCGCATTGGCTGAACTTGTCCTGTATGTGGATAAAATCAGAGGCTCAGGAGGTACGGCACGCTCAACAATGCAAAGTCCTGCGGAAAGCGCATTTCATGACTTGCTTGTGTCGCTTGATATTGTTTTTGAGGCGGAATACGAAGTTTTTCGCCAATCGAATACCAAGCCGTATCGATTGGATTTTATGATTATTTCAAACTCAGGTCAGCGATATGACCTGGAAATTGATGGCAGCTATCATCTTGAAAATGATCGTTTCCAGGAAGACAAGGTGCGCGATGAATTCATCAAGTCCAAAGGGTTCGAAGTCCTTCGCTTTCCAGCTCGAGACGTGCTTCAAAAGCCTGATATCGTGCGCTCGCGCTTGTTGAGGTTGGTGTAGACACGTAGCAGTTTGAAATTCTCACCACTCCCCCCATAGCTGAATCTGTTTTTAGCTAACTTTTAGTCACTAAACGTGGTGGAACACCCACGAACAGCAAAATACACCAACGGAAAAAATCATGCATTTTCAAAATACTACGAAGTCATATGCTGTAATATGGTGTGCCACAGTCCCTTCTTTCACGGCGGCAACACGGGTTCGAATCCCGTAGGGGTCACCATTGGATTAACCCAGTCATAAAAACGCTGGGTTTTCTTATGTCTAGCACATTTCAATCACTTAGAACCTTTCGGGGTGATACAAAAAGGTGATACAAATGTCAGCCATGATTTACTTGCAACCACACCCTAAAACCAAAGTGTATAGGGTACGTCGAGCCATACCTGAAAAGGCTCGTTTTGCTTTTGCTGGTAAACGTGAATATCTTGAGAGCCTTGGCACCAAGAAATTCAAGGAAGCCCAGAGCAAGGCTTTTCCAATACGATCTGAATTCAACGGCGTATTGATAATGCGCTGGCTGGGATTCTGGTATTGGTAAAGCCCTTTAGGGTGCTATTTGGCGATTTGGTGGTTTAGGTGTTCTCGGACTCTATGGCGTGTTTCGCCATCCGTTTGATTGCATCGCGGGTTTCGGCTGATTGTTCCATTTGTTGCTGTATCAGGCCGAGTTCCGCTTCTCGTTTATCCAAAGCCATTTCGCGACGATCTTGTTCTAGTTCTCGTCTATCAAGAGCCATATCCTGCTGGCCATCATCCGCATACATAATCGACATGAAAGCGTGACGTTTTTTTTCAGCATCAATACGGCGTTGTTCCTGTTGCCTGATTTTATGAAGTGCCCTCAAGGTTATTGGTTTTGACGGCGTGATGTGTTCATTAACGATTTCCCATGCTCTCATAGTAAGAACCTCCTATGAGATATTTATTCGCGATAAAGACGGGAATGGATGGAGTGCTATAAAACAGACGATGCGGAAAAACGGGCATTTTCCAAGTTAAATCGTTCAATAATATTTGTGACGTGCGATTTTGTATTTGTTCCCCACATCTTTGTGAAAGCATAGGTTTTCCCATCATGGTGAAACAGTTCATCATCACCTGTGAAAAATCTCTTGACCTCAGCACCTGCGCTAAATTCATCTCGGTCACCAGCATTCTCCACAAAAGTTTCTTCATTATGTTTGCCTACCACAGCAACCCATGCTGTTCGAGTATCAATAACGTCTCGTGGTGCATTGCCTTTGGCAATGGCTTCTTTAACGATGTGAAAGATTAACTTTCGTTTGGGGAGATTGGAAAAGTGCTTCTCGCCAATCTGTAAATCAAAGCGTGTTAAGTCACGAGTCTGCTCACGAACTTGTCGTTCCTCACGCTTTTTCTCTAAATTTCTGAATTGGTAATCACTTGCTTCGGGTAAAGGAAACCGTTGCTCAATATCCATCAATAGTTCACCGTTAAGTTTATACGGCCTTAATGCAATACATCTGATGCTAATGTCATGGTTGCTGAGCCAGATCATAGAACTCATCAGTTCTTGAGAAAAGTCGCTTGATACCAATACAATCGATACCTCTTCTCCAAAATCATCTTGTGGCTCATCCCATTCTAGGAACTTTAATATTCTTTCTTTAGCATCTTCAGATGTCGTTTGTTGTTCAAGGTATTCCCTATGAGCATGAACCGCAGCGTTAAAGGATAAAGTTGAAATCATTGATGCATAACGAATGGCTTGTAAGTCCATATGGCCACCATCTTCTGTGCGTTTGAGTTCAACAACGATCAACCTTGCTGATTTATCAATGCAAAGCAGATCAATCCTTCGTCTACTCCCTTCCCAGTTAGCATACTCCTCCGCTAAAACCATTGCGTTAGGAACGATTGCGTCGATGTTTTTGCAAAACATTTGCTGTAAATTTTCACGTTCAAGAACGCCTTCTGCCTGAAAGGTCGTGCGATCAACTTTTGAGAGTTTATTTGAAGTAATATTAAACAATGCCATTTTGCAAAACACATTTTATACAGAATATTTTCGTAGTCTCACCACTTTACCTTGTTTTGTTTCGGTATACCCGTGGGAAGCAGTCAGGTGACACACAATAAGTGTCTTGTTTGAGCTGGTTCTGTATTAAGAAACGAACAACACTGTAAGTCTAAGCCATATTAATACATTACGGTGGTTATGATGGCCGTTTATGGATAACCGCCCTTAATCGTGTTTTGTTCTTAAACCGCCGCACGTTCTTTTAATTATAAAATTCAAAAACCGTTTGGCCCCACAAGTGGTCTGCGATAGGCTTTTGTTTAGGATTATTTGAACAAGGTGGGACGGTCATGGAAAACGCATATAAAACGGCTTACGATGCCTCATTGAATGACCCCGATGGGTTTTGGGGTGATGTTGCCCAAGGTATTTCGTGGAGCAAACCATTCGACAAGGTCTTAGACGACACCAACCCACCGTTTTACCGTTGGTTCAAAGGCGGCGCGTTGAATACATGTTACAACGCCCTTGATCGTCATGTTGAAGCCGGGCGAGGTGACCAAGCCGCCTTGATTTATGACAGCCCCTTAACGGGCGATACCGTCGAAACCTATACATATGCACAATTAACCGACGAAACCGCAAAATTTGCCGGTGTGTTGGCGGCCCAAGGCGTTTCCAAAGGCGACCGCGTTATCATTTACATGCCCATGATCCCCCAAGCCGCCATTGCCATGTTGGCGTGTGCCCGATTGGGGGCCATACATTCCGTTGTGTTTGGGGGATTTGCCGCCAATGAATTGGCCGTGCGTATTGATGATGCCACACCAAAAGCGATTGTGAGCGCATCGTGTGGGATTGAGCCGGGTAAAGTCATTGCGTACATGCCGTTGTTGAACCAAGCCATCGGATTAGCGACCCACAAACCAAAGTGTTGTGTGATTTACCAACGCCCCCAAATGGTGGCTGAATTGGACAAAAACCGCGACGTCGATTGGGCTAAAGTCATGAAAACGGCCCAGCCTCATCCATGTGTCGAAGTCGCCGCAACCGATCCTTTGTACATTTTATATACTTCTGGGACCACCGGCGAACCCAAGGGCGTGGTCCGCGACAATGGTGGTCATGCGGTGGCCTTAAATTGGACCATGAAGGCGGTTTATGACGTTGATCCCGGCGATGTGTTTTGGGCCGCATCCGATGTGGGTTGGGTTGTTGGGCATTCCTACATTGTTTATGGCCCTTTGTTGGCCGGTTGCACCACAATTATGTACGAAGGCAAACCCGTGGGGACGCCGGATGCTGGGGCTTTTTGGCGCGTGATTGTTGATCACAAGGTCAAGGTTCTTTTTACCGCCCCTACGGCCTTTCGGGCGATCAAGCGCGTCGATCCGGATGCTGAATTGTTAAAGAATTATGATCTTTCGGGGTTTGCAAGTTTGTTCTTAGCCGGAGAACGCACAGACCCCAACACCCTTGAATGGGCCAAAACCAATTTAAAAGTTCCGGTTATTGACCATTGGTGGCAAACCGAAACGGGGTGGTCCATTGCCGCAAACTGTATGGGCTTGTATGCCTTTGACGTTAAGCCTGGGTCTCCAACCAAAGCTGCCCCTGGTTGGGATGTTCAGGTTTTAGGCGATAATGGGCATCCCGTGTCGGCGGGCACCATTGGGTCAATTTGTTGCAAGCTTCCTTTGCCACCGGGGACCTTGCCAACGCTTTGGAACGCTGATGATCGTTTTGTTGAGGCATACCTTGATGAATTCCCCGGTTATTACAAAACAGCAGATGCTGGATATATCGATGAAGACGGGTATTTGTACATCATGGCTCGAACGGATGACATTATCAATGTTGCTGGACATCGTCTATCCACCGGAGGCATGGAAGAAGTTCTTGCTTCGCACCCGTGCGTGGCGGAATGCGCGGTTTTGGGTGTTGCCGATCCATTAAAAGGCCAATTGCCGATCGGTCTGTTGGTGTTAAAAGCTGGCGTGGAACTGACTGATGATGAAATCATATCTGAAGTAATTGCCTTGGTACGGGAAAAAATTGGCCCCGTAGCGGCTTTTAAATTGGCGGCGGTTGTGCCCCGATTGCCAAAGACCAGATCGGGAAAAATTTTACGGGGCACCATTCAGAAAATTGCCGATAACGAAGATTTAAAAGTCCCAGCCACCATTGATGACCCCGTGATCTTGGATGAAATCAAAATGGCATTGGAAACCATAGGCTTGGCCTCAGCTCGACCTTAGTGTTCGAAAGTAGCGGATAAAAAGTTCCTGTTTTGCTTTTTTTAAAATTAGAAAAATAATATGAAGTTGTAATTATTTTAGCGTATTGATTCAATTGATTAGGGCTAATATATATTTCTTATGTTTGTTTGGAAAGGCGGAAAAAATAGTAGCTTTAAATAAAAACAAGCGCAGTAATAACAAGAAACTTATAAAATAATTTGGATAATTCTACCATGCACAAAACTTTAATAGCTGTCTGTTCCTTTACGCTTTCGCTGATTTCAATAAATGCATTTGCAAATTCACATAAACAAGATTCGACTGAAAATTTGGTATCCCAAGATGAGATTCAAATCTGTGTGGAAACGGTCATAGAAATGACCAAGGGCCATTCAAATAAGAACGCTGTTCATTTGTGCCAACAAGGTAAACTTGATGAAGCTATTGAGCTCGCTTTGACGAACTTTGGCTAAATCTAGCGATTTACATCAACCACAACTCGTCCCTGTATTTTACCCTCAAGCTGTTGCGAGGCCACCTCTATGGCTTCGTTTAAGCTGATTTCGGTAACCATTTTGTCAATGTGATCTGGGTTGAGGTCTTGTCCAAGCCGCGTCCATGCTTCAATCCGATTCTTTTTCGGGCAATTCACGCTGTCGATGCCTTGCAACGTAACGCCTCGTAAAATAAAGGGCATAACGGTGGCAGGTAAATCAAAGCCTTGGGCTAACCCACACGCCGTCACCACACCACCATATTTCATTGTCGCACAAATATTAGCAAGTGTATGGCTGCCAACCGCATCAACTGCGCCAGCCCATCGTTCTTTGCCTAAAACACGCCCCGGTTCAGATAACGTTTGACGGTCAATGATTTCGTGGGCACCTAGGAATTTTAAGTATTCTGCTTGTTCGTCAGGGCTACCGGTTGAAGCGACAACCGTAAAACCAAGCTTAGCTAAAATTGATATGGCGATACTGCCGACACCGCCTGAGGCTCCTGTCACAATAATTTCACCCATGTCAGGTGTCACACCATTGTGTTCTAAAGCCAAAACACATAACATAGCGGTGTACCCAGCGGTACCGATTGCCATGGCTTGGCGTGGAGTAAAAGCGTCGGGCAGGGGAATTAACCAATCGCCGTTTACGCGGGCTTTTTGGGCTAGGCCACCCCAATGTACTTCACCGACGCCCCAACCATTTAAGATAACTTTGTCACCGGATTTATATTCAGGATGCGTGCTAGTTTCGACTGTGCCCGAAAAATCAATGCCCGGAATCATTGGGAAATTGCGCACCACCGGAGATTTTCCTGAAATAGCTAGGCTATCTTTGTAATTCAAAGTCGAAAAATCGATTTTTATGTTTACATTCCCTTCGGGAAGGTCCGCCTCGGGCATGTCACGAATTTTAGCGTCATAGCTTTGATCGCCTTTTGAAATTAAAATAGCTTTCAATTTTCATGCTCCCTGTTGCATAGTGTTTATAGCTCAGTATAGGTCTGATAATGTTGATAGGAACAGCTTTAATTAGACATCTAAGGAGACTATTATCCTTAACTTAATCAATTAAGCCATGGGGGAAAATCATTTTGGAAATGAAAAAATTTAAAACAGGCGAAGTGATTTTTACCGAAGGCAAAGAAGGTACCCACGCCTATATATTAAAAACGGGAAAAGTTAAAATCACCAAAACCATACGTGATACTACGCCCAGGACCATTGCCACCGTGGGCCAAGGCAACATCATTGGGGAAATGGCTTTGATTGATGATGCCCCAAGAGCCGGGTCAGCCGTGGCATTGGAAGCAACCGAAGCGATGGTGATTACCCGCGACGAATTTCAACAACGCTTGGATAAATCTGATCAGGTCATTTCATTGTTGTTGAAAATATATGCTGAACGGTTACGACAACAAACAAAGAACGTGGCGGATCACATGAATTAAATTTAGGCTAATTCAATACCAAAAATCACGGTTCCCATCAACAAAACGAATATTCCAAACGCTGGCTTCAAGATTTTCCCAGGTATTCTATGCGACAATTTAGTGCCCATTAATACACCCACAACCGCCAGTCCTGTAACGGACAATAACAAGGTCCAATCCATAGGGTTGCCGGGTTGAATGTCGCCAATAAATCCAAACAAAGACTTTACGGCGATAATCATCAATGATGTACCGATGGCTTGTTTTATAGGTACTCCTGTTTTATAGGTACTCCTGCCAATATCACAAGGGCTGGTACAATTAAGAAGCCGCCACCCGCGCCGACAAACCCGGTTATGGCACCTACGATAATACCTTCGATGGCGATTAAGGGATAATTGAAATGTGCATCCGTTAATTTTTCTTCGGGGGCTGGTTTGCGGATCATGGAATAGGCTGTGCCTAACATTACCAATGCAAACACTAACATAACAAAGGTATCTTTGTTAAGGTTGTACGTACCAACAGTTACAATAACATCCGGAAGCGCAGGAATAGCAAATCGTCTGACAGTAAAGACGCTGATCAAAGACGGGATGGCAAAAACAACCCCGGCCCGCATATGGACTTGACCTTTGCGTATATAACCAATGCCGCCAACCAGGGCTGTTGCCCCTACGACAAAAAGCGAATATCCGGTGGCTTTGATAGGATCAATGCCCAGCATATAAACCAAAATTGGCACGGTCAGTATAGATCCACCACCACCGATAATGCCCAAAGTACTTCCCATGATAATCGTGCTTAAATAGGCCAAAACGATCATTGCCGTTGCTCCTTAATTATAGATAAGACAAAGAAATAGCGTACAGAGCCGCTCCGTGCGGCTCTGTTGGGTGGAAAACGCTATAAAAAGATTTAAGCTATTCGCCTAAATTTCCGCCTTTGAACAAAACATTCCAATAAAAATATGGCAGAAGGTATTTTTTCAGCCAATACATGCTTAGACGTTCTTGGCCCTGGTTGAAGGGGAATGTTTCTTTTGGTTGCATGTTGTAATCAAATTCGGCCAATACCAATTTTCCGTAATCTGTCACTAATGGACATGAGGCGTAACCGTCATAAGCGGATTTTGGCGGTGCTCCAAGAATACCTGCACATAAGTTGCTGACAACAACCGGCGTTTGGTTGCGTACGGCTGCGGCTGTTTTTGAATTTGGCGAATTGGTGCAATCGCCCAAACCAAAGACATTATCGAATTTTTTAGATTGTAATGTGTGCATATCGACATCCAACCATCCGCCGTCATCGACCAATTTACTGTCTTTTAGGAAATTTGGTGCGGATTGAGGTGGGGTAACGTGGATAAGGTCGTATTTTTCCGTACGTTTTTCACCTGTAGCGATCACTTCAAAAATAGCTTCTTTAGTTTCTGTTTTTAATTCAACCAAATGACAGCCATAATTTGTTTCCAAATTTTTACGTTTAATCACAGCATTCAAAGGATCAGCATAACGTTTGATGGGAAAAATTCCGGGTGCTCCGGCAAAAAAACGAATATTTGAGTTTCCGCGTGTACCACGTTTTCGCATGGCTGAATCTGCCAAATACATTATCTTTTGGGCCGCGCCGGGGCATTTAAATGGTGGTTTTGGTTGTGTAAAGATCGCTTCGCCGCCCTTAAAGGATTTAATGGCTTCCCACGTTTTTTGAGACGTTTCATAGTCATAATTGCTCACCACGCCATCTTTGCCTAAACCTTCTTTTAGGCCTGGAATGCTGTCCCAATCAATTTGGATGCCCGCAGCAACGACCAAAAAATCATACCCAACGTCACCTGTCTTTTCGGTCGTAACAACGTTGTTTTCAGGGTCAAACCCGGTGACCTTATCTTGAATCCAATTTACACCTTTGGGCATAATTCTTGACATGTAACGTGCGGTTTTTTCTTTTTTGAAAATACCAGCACCAACGAAGGTCCAGCCCGGTTGATAAAAATGCATGTCGCTTGGCTCAATCAGGCTGACATCCATTTTGTGGTCAACCTTCATCAAATGTGAAGCAACTGAAATTCCGGCTGTGCCGCCGCCAATGATCAATACTTTGTGGTGTTCGCTTTCCGTCATTTCTTAATATCCTTTCATTATGGTTTTATGATCTTCCACAGGCCATGTTAGCGGGAAGGGCTTCTGCAATTTGTCTAGGCGCGGCTAAGTCCAAATTGTCCATAAGCGCAACAAAGTCTTGTTCGTTTAAGGCTAAGCGAGCGTTATGGGCTTTTTCTTCGCCGATGGTTGAAGCCATGACGCCATTGTAATCATGACCGGGATATACCAACGTATCGTCAGGAAGGGATAGTAGCTTTTCTTTAATAGATTTATACAAAATGGTAGCATCGCCACCGGGGAAGTCCGTACGGCCGCAACCACGAACCAACAACGCATCCCCTGTGAAAACTATATTATCAACAACAAACGAGATACAGCCGGGGGTGTGACCTGGGGTTTCTAATACTTTGAGCGTGTATTTGCCAAACGACAGGCAATCATTGTCTTTCAAGCTTAGGTCCGCGCATTCAACGTTGCCATGAACTGAATACCCCGTTTCACAACCCGTTGCATCACGCAATAGCGCTAAAGCCGTCACATGGTCGGCATGAACGTGGGTATCAATGGCATATTTTAATTTCAAGTCCATTTCTTCAAGCATTTTAAGATCACGTTCCGCTTGCTCGCGCACGGAATCGATGATGACCGCTTCACGGCTATCTTCATCAGCAATTAAAAAGGTATAGGTCCAAGAGTTGCTGTCAAAAAGTTGGCGAAAAATCATATTGGCTCCTGTTTGTATAAAATTTTAAGGGATGGAGGATTTCACAGGAAATCCAGCCGATTTCCATTCTAAAAAACCGCCGGTAACGTTTATAACGTTGGTGTATCCAAGCTTAATTAAGATTTCTTTTGCTATTTGGGAACGTTTCCCACTGAGGCAAGAGACATAAATATAGGCTGTTTTGGGAAGGCTCAGAAAGGGGACTTCAGAAAGGGGATGGTTTTTTAAACAGGCTATATTTGGACGATCTTGGGCAAATTCATCGGATGTACGCACATCTATCCAGTTTATATTTGTATTTTTGTTTACAGCGTCATGTAATTTATGAACCGTTATCGACATATACATGATCCTGTTTAAATATTTTAAAAAGCTAATTGTACATGTATATTATGTTTAAATGATATGTCAATCAACATTGCTACCGAACACCTAAAAAAACCAATTCACTGAAAAATTACATAAAAAAAAGAGCGCCATCCCACAGGACAGCGCTCTTTAAATTATGATGCAGCTAAAGCGGCTTTATTCGTTGTGATAGGAAACCAGACGTTCGACTTCGTTCTTTGAGCCCATAATTACAGGTACACGTTGGTGTAAACCCGTTGGATTAACATCCATAATGCGTTCACGGCCTGTAGAAGCGACACCACCAGCTTGTTCAATGATAAAGCCCATTGGGTTGGCTTCGTACATCAAACGCAATTTACCGCCTTGTTCACGTAATCGTTCGTCCATGGGGTACATAAAGATGCCACCGCGCACCAAAATGCGGTGAATTTCAGCAACCATCGAGGCAATCCAACGCATGTTGAAGTTTTCACCTCGGGGACCTTCCACGCCTGCCAAACATTCGTCGACGTAACGTTGTACGGGAGCTTCCCAGAAACGAGAATTTGAAGAGTTAATAGCAAATTCGCGGGTGTCTTCGCACACTTTCATGTTGGGGTGGGTCAAAATGAACTCACCAATGTTTTGATCAAGTGTAAATCCATTAACACCTTCGCCCGTGGTTAATACCAACATAGAAGATGGACCATAAAGCGCATAACCCGCACAGACTTGTTGAGTACCAGCTTGAAGGAAGTCTTCAACTTTTGGTTCGTCAACGCCTTCGGGGCATTTCAAGATTGAAAATATTGTGCCCACAGAAACATTTACGTCAATGTTTGATGAACCATCAAGGGGATCAAACAACAATAAATATTTACCGCGTGGGGCACCATCAGGAATAGGGTAGTGTTCTTCCATTTCTTCGGAAGCCATACCAGCCAAATGTCCGCCAAGTTCATTGAAACGCAAGAAAATATCGTTGGAAAGGATATCTAATTTTTTCTGGGTTTCACCTTGAACATTTTCAGAACCAGCACTACCAAGAGCCCCGACAAGGGCGCCGTTGTTGACCTGATCTGATATAACTTTGCATGCCGTAATAACATCATTCAGCAAAAGCGTTAAATTGCCGTGACCGTGTTTGTCGCGCATGGTTTCAATCAGAAAGTGGGAAACAGTTTTGCTGTTTAAGGGCATGTGAGCCTCGCTTTTTGCCAAAATATTAGGGTAAGGTCTAGGTTTATTACGCGTTGCCAACGAAAACAGGAACACCCTAGAGGGTGGGCAAGCTACCCGTTTGGGGTGTTTGCAGGCTTGTTATTTCGTTGATTAAGAATTTCAACTTCTCTGCGTGCCGCATCATATTGGCGGAATTGTATCCCCCCCGAAGCCAAGGCCATTTCAAAATATCGCTGAGCATTTGAAAAATCACCCAATTGCTTTTGGATTAATCCCAAAAAGAAATAGCCCGTCACTTGACGTTCCTGAAAACCACTAAGATCTCCACCCTTGATTATTTTTAATAGCTGGTTTTCATCTATTTTCCCCAAAACATAATGGACCACAGGGCTAGGCCATATGGAACTTTTTGTTGCCAGTAAATTTTTGTGGCTTGCCTGTTTGCTTTGTCCAGTACGTAAGCGGCTGATATATAGCCACAATCGGCTATATGTTTTAAAGCTTTCTTCCTTTGCAACGCCTTGGCTACGGACGAAATCAATGGCGGCCCCTTGGGCGTCTTTGTTATACAGCTTTAAAAAACCACGGCTAAAAAGAGCAAAGGCATTGTTCGGATCAGCCTCAATTGCCCGATCATAATCCTTGATGGCCTTTTGCTCGTGACCATTTTTTTCATTTGCCCAACCTTTTGCAAACCACGCATCTCCGTACGAAGGCTCGCTAACCAAAGCTTGGTCCAAGTCATAAATAGCTTGGGTATAAAGACCTTTGTCAATGCTTTCCCATGCTCGGTTGACATACGCCACCGCATTGGTCAAAGGGGGTAATCCAATTTTTGGTTTTGGTTTTGGTGAATAAATCTTGAATGGTTTAGGCTTTGGTTTAACAATTGGATCAACCACAGGCCTAGGCTCTGGTTTAATAACGGGTTTAGCAACGGGTTTAGCAACGGGTTTAGCAACGGGTTTAACAACGGGTTTAACAACGGGTTTTGGCGCAACAACTTTTGCGACCTTAACTACGGGCTTGGTTTTGGTATCTGTAATTTGTTTTGTTTTGGGGTTAGCTGTTGTTTCCGTTGATGGCGCAATTTCGGGTTCAGACGCAAGACCCGTTTTTTGTTCAGCAGGTTTCGTTACCTCAACGACAGCCGCACTGTTCGTATCCACAGTTGAGCTTGTCGGCACATTTGGTTTCACCATCGTCTTGGCGGTGACATGTTGTTGCTGTGGATTGTCTTTCATAGCTAAATTTACGGTAAATCCCACAACGGCAAGGACAGCAAAAGTTCCGGCTATGATTAAGGGCAGGGGCTTGCGAGGTGCTGGTTGGTCGTGATGAGCATTTTCGCTGACACTGTTTAAAGTTGGTACATCACCGCGTTTACGTTCGGCGTCTGATTTTTTAAGGGCATCAAGGATATAAGACATACAATCAGCCTTTCTTTGTATAAATTACAGGTACGGTTGTGAATTTTGCTGAACCTGTGATCCACATCAAGGTTTGGGCATTTACAACACCATCGTTTGCAAGACCATTCGCTTTTTGAAATTTTTTAACTTTGCGACGCAAGCTTGGGCCGAAAAAAATGCTACCGTTGTTCTTAATGTCATTTGCACCATCGGCAAATCCAGCCAAAGCAAGTAACCTTCGCAATTCTCGAACATCGCGTCCTTGAAGCCCAAAATTTAAGGTCCGCTTAATCAATGTTGGTGGCTTCCACAACACCAAATAATCCCCAGGCCAACGCAAGCTAAAGGCCTTTTTTTTCATAGAAAGGGTGCGATCGCCAAAGCTAAAGGAAATGGTTTCATTTGTGCCGTCATCAACGATTTTGTCGACAACACCGAATACATGTTGCCCGTCAGGCATAACGATCGAAGCGACGAGCGGGCGATTGATCGCTTTTAAACCCTTGATGTTGGTCCGCCCCTGAATGCAAGAAAGGTTAACCTGTTGGGCTTTGTTACACGGCGAAAATCCTTTTAAGGAATCATAATTTTGATGCCACCGCGCAAACAAGTTTTGAAAGGCAAAATCGGGTGTGCCAGTTTGAATTAAGTTTTCAAGGGCTGTTCCTTCTAATTTTGAAATGTCTTGTGAGCCTAATTGGGCCGGGACTGCATCAATAGCGCTTGGTGCGGACAAAGGCTTTTGTGCAGGTGCCAGGGCTTTTTTTGGGTTTAACATTCGATCAGGCGTGGACGTAACTTTTGAATTGGGCGCTTTGAATTCAGTTTTAGCTAATTTGGGGTGATGTTTTGGGGCCGTTTGCTGTTCTGCGCGAGGGGGAGTGTTTTTGCTTGGAAAAAAATGTGAAAGGGTGTTTTTAAATCCAGAATTTAACGGATCAAAACCGACCCACATCATCAAACCAAATATGACCAGCACCAAAACCATAGAGCCCCATACGGAATATCCTGAAGGGGAGATGTCTTCTGTAGCCCCACCCAAGACTTCATTAGCGGCGGCTTTGGCCAATTTTTTGTCGATGTACTTACGACCTTCGACATAAGCTGCTAATAAAGCGCGGTCACAAATTGAATTCATAAGGCGTGGAATACCCCGTGCGGATTCATGAACCATTTTCACCGCTTTCGCGGAAAACACATTTTCGTCCAACCCGGCAATGCTCAGGCGGTGGCGAATGTAATTATGGCATTCTGAAAGGCCCAAAGGCATCAAGTGATATCGTGCGGTGATTCGTTGTGCGGTTTGTCTTTGGTCTTCTTGGGATAAAATATGATTAAGCTCAGGTTGTCCCACCAAGATAATTTGCAACAATTTTTTCTGTGATGTTTCCAAATTTGTTAATAACCGCACCAATTCGATAACGGGGCTGGTTAAATTTTGGGCTTCATCAATCATTAAAACCGGGTTACGACCATTGGCATGGGCTTTTAATAAATACCGGGTCAATACATCAAAAAACACTTTTAGACTGTCTGTGTCTTCGGGGTAAGAGATATGGAGTTCATCGCAAATAGAAGCCATCAATTCGGCCTCTGAAAGCTTTGGGTTCAAAATCAAAGCCAACTCGACATTTTCGTCCAAATGTTCAATCAAAGCCCGGCAAATAGTCGTTTTCCCGGTGCCGACTTCCCCTGTCAACAATACAAAACCACCGCTACCATTGATGCCATACATCAAATGAGCCAAGGCCTCTTGGTGGCGCTTGCTCATATACAAATAATGTGGATCCGGGATAATGGAAAATGGGTTTTCCCGAATGCCAAAGTGGTCTTGATACAAAGATTTATTCATGAATGTTGATAGTATCGCTTTATAGCTATTAACATGAAGGTGTTTTATAGCGCACTTTTATGGCTATAGAAAACGTCGAACGTCACACGGGTTGAATTTTGACAGCCGTGCCGCTGGCAATCACCATCAACATGGACTTACCATCCCCGGAAATTTCAGCATAGTCTAAATCAACACCAATAACGGCATCTGCACCAGAAATCAAAGCTTCACGCCGTAATTCCGTCAAACAAGTCCGTCTGGCATCGCGGAGAACCTTTTGTGAAGCTTTTGAACGACCACCGACGATGTCGCGGATGGACGCAAACATATCCCGAAACATATTCATGCCGAAAACACATTCAGCAGTGATGATTTCCAAGCGTTCCGTCACTTTGTATTCTGGCATGGCAAATTCAGTTGTCAAAATCAGATTTTTTGCGATTTCGTCAACTTGTTCAGTCGAAAGCTGGTCAAAGTCTTTATTTGCGATTAATTCTTCAATGTCTTTATCGTCTTTGCTGAATATTCCAAACATGCTGAGCCCCTTGGGTTATGTGTTCAGTAGGGATAGTATAGACACTCTTAATCCATCCCATACAGTGAAGTTTAAAAAAAGGGCATCATCTTCAGTATGATATGAAATATTGAACTTAAAATGTTGTTATTATTGATTAATA
>Ga0316204_10002846_pt1 | contig 37249 bp, 31 predicted proteins | sample 6monrhotite_MG_2_FD_205661 | JGI IMG/M metagenome (GOLD analysis project Ga0316204, IMG submission 205661) | Microbial mat bacterial communities from mineral coupon in-situ incubated in ocean water Damariscotta River, Maine, United States -... | ecosystem: Environmental > Aquatic > Marine >... | reverse complement strand
TTGATAACAAACACGCCGTCGAGAGCGCCTATGCCATTAGTCGTATCCACAAAAGTTTTGGCTATGGTGGTTTTATCCACAACTTTAAAAACTTTGTCTTACGGCGTGATGCCAGTCGTATAGCCCTTATCGATCGCAATCTGGCCGAGACCTATGAGGCGATCGAACGTTATGAATCCCTGGCTATTTCTCAGCATAAACATTCGGACATTGCACGGTTTCGTCAGGTGGTTGATAGCTATGTGGAGAAATATACATTAGCCAAGCAGTTGATCAGCCAAGGCCGCAGCTCCGAGCTTACCGATAATCAAGTGAATGTTGATGATGGGCCAGCACTGCAGGCGCTCGAGCATTTGTCCAATGAGGCCTTGGAATACAGCCGTACTATTGAAGCTAAGGTCGGGCAGGATATAACCATGGTGCTGACATTTATGGACTGGGGTTGGTTGTTGGTGCCGTTGTTAATTTTGGTGGGTGTCATCGTCATTTTCATGTTGTCTCGCCTGACCAAGGGTAATGGGATATTAGAAAGTGCCAAGCAGTATGCTGATGATGTGCTCAAGGCTGCACCGGATGCGATGATAGTTGTGAGCAGGGCGGGTGTTGTTTTGAATGCCAATCTCGAGGCGCAATCTCTGTTTGGGTACCCTGCTGAAGAGTTGATTGGCCTACGGTTGGAGCAGTTGATGCCGGAGCGCTTTCGAAGGCCACATTCGAGTTATGTCAATAAAGCCTTTGAGCTGCGACGGCCCCAGCCAATGACTGAGCGTAGCGAATTGGTGGCGCAGACTAAAGCAGGTGAGGAAATTCCAATTGAGATTAATCTTAGTTATACCTCTCAAAATGGCGAGGTCCAGTCTATTGCCGCCATTCGCAATATCAGCGTGCGCAAACAGGCTGAGCGGCACATGCGCCTGGCCCGCAAGGTGTTGGATGATGCCTCTGAGGGAATTCTGATTACAGACAAGGACTCGTGCATCGTTGATATGAATGCTGCTTTTTGCCAGTTGACCGGTTTTGAGCGGCAAGAGCTGTTGGGGCAGCGGCCTTCGATATTGAGTTCGGGGCGGCACGATCAGGCCTTTTATCAACAAATGTGGCTACAGCTGGCTAAGCAGGGTTACTGGAAGGGCGAGATGTGGGACCGGCGCAAGGATGGGGAGTTGATTCCCAATCTTGTCAGCATCAGTGCGGTGGCCGATGAGGCTGATCAGGTGAGCAATTATGTTGCCGTCTTTTCAGATATTACCCAGATTAAAGAGAAGGAACAGGAGCTGGAGCAGTTGGCTCATTTTGATGGCTTGACTGGCCTGGCCAATCGCATGCTATTTCATGACCGGCTGCGGGCGGCGCTGCATCGCGCTAATCGGCACAAAAGTTGTTGTGCAGTCATGTATATCGACCTGGATGGCTTTAAGCAAGTGAATGATAGTCTCGGTCATGCGGTGGGAGACAGTGTCTTGGTCAGGGTTGCCCGGCAAGTAGAGCAAGCCATTCGCGAGGACGATACTGCCGCGCGTTTGGGTGGTGATGAATTCGCTATCATCTTCAATGAGCTGTCTGAGAAGGACGATGTGGATTTGTTGGCTGGCCGCGTGCTTAAGAATCTCACCTTTGAGGTAAATGCTGAAACAGAAGTATTGCCCATATCAGCCAGTATCGGCATCGCAATTTATCCGGATCATGGCGATTCGGAAGAACGCTTGTTGCATTGCGCCGACCAGGCCATGTACTACTGCAAGCATCATGGTAAAAAAGGCTATCGTCGTTTTAGTGAAGAGATGGCTGACTTAACGGGCCGTTGAAAAAGCCCCATGCGGCACGATACGGCGTTGAAATCCTGCTCAAAATGCTCATTTATAGCCCATAAACTGCGCTTTTTTGCAAAATTTCGCCTCGCCTAGAGCGCCTACTTTTGGTGTCTCGCACTCACCTGAGACTTTTTCAATAACCTGTTAAGCGGCAAATAATTGCGCGAACCTCTTTTTTGATTGTAAAAATTCGTGTGCTACCTTGGTCTAATATTATGATGTGGCTGTAGGGGCCTATGATTTTGATCAATACTCTTTTAATACCCACTTCTGAATGGACAGTAATGTGAGCAAACAGACCATAATCAGACTTTCTGTCGGCGGTATGAGCTGCGCCGGATGTGTCGCTGCGGTGGAAGACACGCTTAAGGCTGTGCCCGGTGTGGCAGAGGCGAATGTTAATTTCGCTGAGCATACCGCTGAGGTAATGGGGTCTGTGACTGCAGAGGTGTTGATTAATGCCGTCGTGGCGGCGGGTTATGAAGCGGCAGAGCTGAAAGGTGGTAATGAAGAGGCAGAGCAAAAAGAGGCTGCCGAGCTTGAATATTACCGTCAGTTGCAGAAACAGTCTGTTGTAGCTGCCGTTGTCGGTGCGCCGTTGTTTTTGATGGGACTGTTGGGGGCCATGCCCGGCATGAGTGGCGCTGGGCGACTGTTCTGGTTGGTTGTTGCAGCGCTGAGTTTGTTTGTGCTGGTTTATTCTGGGGGGCGGTTTTTTAGCGGCGCCTGGAAGTCATTCAAAAATCACAATGCCAATATGGATACCTTGATTGCACTGGGTACTGGCACGGCCTGGGGTTATTCCCTGTTGATTGTTTTGGTGCCGACCTTGGTGCCTGAGCAGGCCCGGCATGTCTATTTTGAAGCTGCGGTAATCATTATCGCCTTGATCAATTTCGGTTCGGCATTGGAGATGCGCGCCCGCGGTAAGACTTCGGAAGCGATTAAGCGTTTGGTTGGCCTGCAACCGAAGACGGCACGGGTGCTGCGCAATGGTCAGGAAGTTGATGTGCCGATCGAGCAGGTTGGCTTGGATGAAACTCTGCGCCTGCGCCCAGGTGAAAAGATTGCTGTTGACGGCGTCATCATCGAGGGCCATACCAGCGTCAATGAGTCCATGTTGAGTGGTGAGCCTATGCCGGTTGAAAAACAGTTGGGCGACGAGGTGGTGGCTGGAACAATTAACAAGTCCGGCACGGTGTTGTTTCGTGCCACACGCATAGGCAAAGATACTGCACTGGCGCGGATTATCGAGATGGTGCGCCAGGCGCAGAATTCCAAACCGGCCATAGGTCGTCTGGCCGACAGAATTGCGGCGCTGTTTGTGCCGACGGTGTTGATCATCGCCGTGTTGACCTTTTTGGCCTGGTTCAATTTTGGTCCCGAACCCAGGGTTGCTTATGTGTTGGTGACTACCATGACGGTGCTGATTATCGCCTGTCCCTGTGCTCTGGGGTTGGCTACACCGATATCGATCATGGTCGGGGTGGGTAAGGCGGCGGAATACGGTGTCTTGATCCGTAACGGTGAGGCCCTGCAGCGGGCCGGACAATTGACAACGGTGGTTTTGGATAAGACGGGTACGGTAACTGAGGGTCGGCCGACAGTGACTAAACTGGTGGCGATTGATGGTGATCAAGAGGGTTTGTTGCGACTGGCGGCCAGTCTTGAAGCCGGTTCTGAACACCCCTTGGCTGAAGCCATTGTTACGGCGGCCAAACAGCGCAATCTTGATTTGGCCAAGGTGAAAAATTTCACTGCCATCGCAGGCCATGGTGTGCAGGGTGAGGTGAATGGCCAGCAGCTGCTGTTGGGTAATCAAAAATTTATGGTCGATCAGCAGATAGATTTCAGTGCTTTTCTTGATCAGGCGCAGTCTCTTGCGGCTCAAGCTCAGACACCGATGTTTGTGGCGGCCGATGGTCGTTGTCTCGGCATTGTTGCCGTGGCTGATCCTATCAAGGTCGATTCAAGGGCGGCTATTGAACGGTTGCAGCGGGCGGGTCTGAAGGTGGTGATGTTAACGGGTGATAATCGGGCAACCGCTGAAGCAGTGGCGAGACAGGTTGGGGTGGATGAGGTGATGGCTGAAGTCTTGCCTGGCGAAAAAGCAGACAAAGTGGCCGAACTGCAAGGGCGTGGCGAAGTGGTGGCTATGGTTGGCGATGGCATCAATGATGCGCCGGCCCTGGCGCGGGCCGATGTTGGTTTTGCTATCGGTACCGGCACCGATGTCGCCATTGAGAGCGCTGATGTCACGCTGATGCGTGGTTCTCTGCACGGCGTGGTCGATGCTGTCGAGGTGTCCAAAGCGACGTTGCGCAACATTAAACAGAATCTGTTCGGTGCCTTTGTCTATAACAGTCTGGGTATCCCGGTCGCGGCCGGCTTGTTGTTTCCGTTCACTGGTTTGTTGCTTAATCCGGTGATTGCCGGTGCGGCGATGGCCATGTCTTCTGTGACTGTGGTGAGCAATGCCAATCGTTTGCGTTGGTTTAAACCGCAGGATAAGCACTAATGGATATGTTGATTAATCTGCTGGCATTAGCATTTATCGGATTTATTGTCTGGTGGTTTTGGCTGGCCAAATCAGGCGATGTTCAGATGGTGCGGGATTCAATTGATGTGATTGTTGATGGCGGAATTTATTCTCCCGCAATCATTGAAGTTGGTCGCGGCCAGAGCATTATTCTCAATTTTATTCGCCGCGATGTCTCGCCTTGTGCCGGGCAGGTAATCTTTGCCGAGTTGGGCATAAGTGCCGAGCTGCCACTGACGGAGTCGAAAAAGATTGAGTTAACGTTGGATAATGAAGGTGAGTTTGGCTTCACTTGCCAAATGGGAATGTATCGCGGCAAGTTGATAGTGAAATGATTTCACTGACTATTTTATCTCCGTTCTGACAAACAGTGTGGCGCAAGGGTATAATGCCCGTCCCAGTTTTTTGCATGTTATGGCCAGGTTGTTGGGGCATGACTGACGTTGTTTTGATGTTGATTAGGGAGTTTGTGTAATGGCAGTATCTGCAGGTAGAAAACCGGTGATGACTCTCTATTCGGATAATAATTGTCCTTACAGTCATCGCGCCCGGATTGTGCTGGCAGAGAAGAATATCACCGCTGAGCTGGTTGCCGTTGAAGATCATCACTTACCCGAAGATCTGCTTGAACTGAATCCTTATAATTCTCTGCCAACGTTGATTGACCGTGATCTGGTGTTATACCACTCGCGCATTATCATGGAGTACCTGGAAGAGCGTTTCCCCCATCCTCCCTTGATGCCGGTTGATCCTGTCTCGCGTGCCCAGAGCCGTTTGTTTCTTTATCGTGTTGAACGTGATTGGATGAGCCTGCTGGATGACCTGACCGGTAGGGATACCAGTAAGGCCGATAAGGCTCGTATTGTTTTGCGTGATGGCTTGATTGCTGTTGCGCCAATTTTTGAACAGAAACCATTTTTTATGAGTGACGAATTCAGTCTGGTGGATTGCACTCTGGCTACTTTGTTGTGGCGTTTGCCTAGCTATGGCATTGAGCTGCCTGCTCAGGCTAAACCCTTGTTGGAATATGCTGAGCGGGTTTTTAAGCGTGAAACTTTTCAAACCAGCCTGACTGAAGAAGAACGTGCCATTCGTTCGTAGTTAAGTTCGCCAAAGGATTTTATTGTGATTTCTTCCCGTCCCTATCTGATTCGTGCCATTTATGAATGGATTGTCGACAACGACCTGACCCCCTATTTATTGGTTAATGCCGAGGCACCGAATGTTACCATTCCGGAACAATATATTCAGGATGGCCGAATTATTTTGAATGTCAGTCCCCAGGCTGTGCGGGACTTGGATCTAAGTAATGATTGGGTGATGTTTAACGCCCGTTTTGGTGGTGTTTCAATGGAGGTTAGCGTGCCGCCGCCAGCCGTGTTGGCCGTTTATGCCAAAGAGAATGGCCGTGGCATGGTTTTTTCTGATGATGATGAGGTGCTTGATGATGGCACTGGAACTGAGCCGCCAGACGATAATCCACCTGAACCGCCTACGCCTCCAGGCAAGGGGCGTCCAAGTCTCAGAGTGGTGAAGTAGTTCAGAATACATAGAAAGGCAGGTTCTCCCTGCCTTTTTTGTGTCTGTTGATTAAGCTGTTTATAAATGATTATTTCTGCATGACGTTATTACTAGAGATGCGTGTTTAACAGGAGTGCCAGATGATCAAGCTTGTTTGTGGTGACATCACCAAGCTCAAAGTCGACGCTATAGTAAATGCAGCTAACTCTGAGTTGACCTCTGGTGGCGGAGTAGATGGTGCGATTCGGCGTGCCGCGGGGCATGAGTTGAATGAGGCCTGTGAGCGTCTTGGTGCCTGTCCGGTGGGGGAGGCGCGCCTGACGCGGGGTTTCCATTTGCCGGCAAGGTATGTGATTCATACTGTCGGTCCTGTCTGGCAAGGTGGTGAACAGGATGAGGCGGAGTTACTGCACCGCTGTTATCACCAGAGTTTTAGGCTAGCGATGGACAGGGATCTGCGTAGTATTGCCTTTCCTTGTATCAGCACGGGCGTCTATGGTTATCCGAAACAACAAGCAGCCGCTATTGCCGTGGCAGAGATGAAGATCTTTGAGGATCGCTTTGCTGAAATTATTGCCTGCTGTCATTCGCTAGAAGACGAGAAAATTTATTCCTCACTACTGGGGTTGTCGTAATCTAGCTTAATTTTAGTTGAGATTAGAGTGACGTAGCGGGCACAAGTCCTCGCTATTGCGTACACGCAGAATAATCGCAATTGGGATCAGCAATATTACTGCGACGATGGCCTGAACCATTGCAGAGTCAAGCACGTAAATAGAAATTGCCCCTGAAACAAGGATGCTGGTGATAGCCATAACCTTGGCGCGTCTGGGCATGGATCGAGTTGCTTGCCATTGGTAGATCATGGGACCAAAGATGCTGCTGGCCAACAGCCAGTTGTAAAAGCGTGGTGATGATTTTGCAAAGCAGGCGGCTGCCATCAGTACAAAACAGGTGGTTGGCATTACCGGCAGGATGACACCTAAAACAGCTAAACCAAGACAAATAAAGCCAAGAATGATTAAAAAGGGTTTCATAGTCAATTTTACCCGCGCCTAAAAAAATTGATGCTTACTATTTATATCGGTTGTTTTTAGGACATCTATAGGGAAAATAAAACTGGTTTTGAATTTTAGTCAGTCTGTTTGCGAGCTGATTAGGAATGAATTTTAGCTGTTGTTTGCGGAGTCAATGGTTTCTGTCGTGGCAATTGTTTCGCTACTGGGTAGGCGTAGTATAATAAATACGGGGATTAGCAGCAGGCCCCCGATCATCAATTTGATTGCGATGATGTTTACCAAATAAATCGAAATGGTCCCGCTGCAGATGATGCTTGTCACGGCAATAATTTTGGCTCGCCTGGGAATGGAGCGGTGGGTTCGCCAGTGATGTACACCAGGGCCGAAATGGCGGTGATCTAACAGCCATTGATGAATGCGTGGTGATGACTTGGCGAAACAGGCAGCAGCAAGCAAGATAAATGGAACGGTTGGTAGCATGGGTACAAATATGCCGACGAAGCCGAGTCCGACAAAACTAATGCCCAGGATTGTGAGTAGGTGTTTCATCGTTTCGTTGTTGTTTTCAGCGATCTACTCTAGTGGGGGGCGGCAATTTTTTATCGGCATTGAGGATGTTATTGGGGTCGAATTGGGCTCTGATGTTGTGCATTAGCTCGAGAGTGGCGGTATCAATTTCTCGGCTGACAAAGTCTCGTTTGACCAAACCAACCCCGTGTTCGCCGGATATGCTGCCGTTGAGTTCCAATACCAGACTGAAGACCTCATCCAGGCATTGATCCGCACGTCGCATTTCTTCTGGATCGTCAGGGTTAACCAATAGATTGACGTGGATGTTGCCATTACCGGCATGGCCGAAATTGACGATGGTGATGTCATATTTTTTTGCCAATTCTGTCAGGCCGTTGATCAGGACAGGTATTTCAGAGACGGGTACCACCACATCTTCGTTGATCTTCTTTGGTGCGATGTTGCGCAGTGCCGGAGACAGAGCCTTGCGTGTGTCCCAGAGCTGTTTTACTTCCTGCTTGCTCTTGGCCAGGGTAATGCTTAGCAGACCATCGGTGCGAGCAGCGGCGGCGACGGTTTCAGCGGCCTGATCCAGGCCGGCTTCCAGGCCATCGACCTCGATCATCAGCATGGCGCCAGCCCCTTGCGGCAGCTCAGCCTCGGAGTAGCTGCGGATCATTTCAATCGCCTGGCCATCGATAAACTCCAGCGCGCAGGGTGTCACCGGCTGCGCCATGATTGCCGAGACGGCCTTGGCAGCGCTGTCGATGTCCTGATAGATGGCTTGCAGGGTGCGTTTTGCCTCTGGCAGTGGTGTCAGTTTGAGGTTGGCCTCGGTGATGATGGCCAGTGTTCCCTCTGAGCCAATCAGTAAGCGGGTCAGGTCGTAGCCGACCACGCCCTTGCTGGTGTAGACACCGGTGCGGATCTCTTTGCCGGCCCCCGTGACAGCACGCAGACCGAGCACGTTGTCGCGGGTTGAACCGTATTTGACGGTGCGAGGCCCAGCCGAGTTATAGGCCAGGTTGCCACCAACACTGCAAAAGGCGGCGCTGGTGGGGTCGGGCGACCAGAAGAAGCCGTGTTCCCCGGCGGCGTCCTGCACTTGCTGATTGGTTACGCCGGGCTCAACCACCACGACGCGGTTGGCCGGATCCATCTTGATGATGCGGTTCATACGTTCCAATGACAGCACAATGCCGCCATGGATGGGGACGGTAGCGCCGGTAGTGCCGGTGCCGCGACCGCGGGCAATTAGCGGGATTTTATGCTGATTGCAGAGTTCGACCAGTGGCAGGATTTGTTTTTGTTGGTCGGCCAGCACCACAGCATCGGGCATGGCCTGATGACGGCTGTTGTCGTAGCCGTAGGGCCAGCAGTCCGAGGCTTCTGTCAGCAGGTTTTCCTGGCCGACAATCTCGCCCAGACGCGCCAGTATTTCACTTGTAAATTTCACTTGCTGGCGTCTTGATATTCAAACAGTTTGATTATCTGCTTGATGCCTTCAACCTGGCGCACGGCATTGGCGGCAATGTCGCCCTCTGTGCGGCTGACCAGTCCCAGCAGGTAGACGATCTGGTTTTCGGTGACCACCTTGAAATGTAGGCCGTTAATATTTTTCTCACTTAGTAGGGCAGACTTAACCTTGGTGGTAATCCAGGTGTCCTGGCGGCGTGATCTAAACTCTGAGGCAGGTGCAACGATGGTTTCGTTGTGAATCTGTTTGACCTTGGCAACATGCTGGGCATGGCTGACCACCGCATTGCGCATCTCTGTGGTGGGAATTTCACCTGTCAACAACACTACGCCGTTGTAGCTGGTGACATTGACGTGGATGTGACGCCTGATGCTTTCATCGGTATAGATTTTTTCCTCGATCTTGAGGGCGATGTTGTTGTCTTCGATGATGGTGTTTGCATCGCGACGGTCGACTACAGCCGCTCCGGCAATGGCGCCACCGGCAACGATGACGGGCGCAGCACATCCAGAGACAAAGATGGCGCTGATCAGGATGGCGATAAACGAACGAAACAGTCTGGGCATGATTTAATCTCTTTAGCCGAAGATTTGTAGGTCAATCTGTTCGCACAGACAATGAATGACCAGCAGGTGTATTTCCTGGATTCTGGCGGTAGAGTCGGATGGCACACGTATTTCAACGTCGTCATCGCAGATATGGGCAGGAACCTCACCGCCATCACGGCCAGACAGGGCGATTACTTTGACGCCGCGTTCCTGGGCTGCATCAATGGCCTTAATGATGCTGGGCGAGCGGCCACTGGTAGAGATGGCCAGCAGCACATCACCCTCTTGCCCGAGGGCATGAATCTGTTTGGCAAATACCTCTTCGTAACGAAAGTCATTGGCGATGGAGGTGATGGTCGAGCTGTCTGTGGTCAGGGCAATGGCGGGCAGCCCGGGGCGCTCCATTTCAAAACGGTTGAGCAGTTCAGATGAAAAGTGCTGGGCATCAGCCGCTGAGCCACCATTGCCACAGCTGAGGATTTTGTGGCCACCGAGCAGTTGTTGCACCAATAGTGTGGCAGCATCGGCAATGACGGGTGCCAGCATTTCAGCGGCCTCCAATTTGATGTTGGCGCTGTCATTAAATGTTTGTTGAATGCGTGTTACTGCATCCATAAGGTGAATCCTCGCTGTCTGTGTTGTGTTCGAAGTTTAACGCTATGTCACCTGAAAGGCATCCTGAATCCAGTCGATATGGGTGTCGTTACCTTGTGGCGACATTGAAACAACATCGAACCGGGCAGGTTGTTGGGCCAACTTGCTGTGCTGCTGCAGGTAGTGTGAGGCTGTGTTGATTATTTTCCGCTGTTTACGCTGGTCGACGCTTTCGGCAGCTGAGCCAAAACCACTGTTGCGGCGATAGCGGACTTCGACAAAGACAGTGCAGCTACCATCAGACATGATCAGGTCAATCTCGCCTTGGCGGCAGTGATAGTTGCGTTCAATCAGTTGCAGGCCGTGTTGTTGCAAGTGATCGCAGGCCTTTGATTCGGCAGCCTGGCCAGTCTGCTGTTTGTTGTCGCGATTCATGAAGGCTTGTTTTGCAGTGCGGCTGTTGCGTCGATCAGGCGCGGTTTACCTGATCTGAAGCGTGCCCACAACAGTTGGCGGTGAATGCGGTTGTTTTCATCCAGATAGAGGGTGCCTGTTTCGCCATTGATGTGATTCTGCTGGTTGCTGGACAGATTTTTTAATTGGCTGATCAGGCGGTAAGCATCGATGCCCATGGCGTAGAGACGCTTGAATGGCTGGGCATTCGTCTGCCAGGTGTCGGTAAACAGCTTCCAGTCAGGCTGGTGGCCTTTGCCGTCGGTGAAGACCCAGGGCATGTCGCTGAAGGTGATGCCGTCCATGTCTCTATCCTGGGTGCGGTCGGTTTTACCGCTGAAGACGTGAGAGGTGCTGTAGATAGGTACATTGGCGGCGTAATAAAATTTCAGTTGCGGCCGAATCTGGCGGGCTTGGCTGGGAAAGGCGGCGACGTAGATGAAGTCGACATCCTGGCGTCTGCGTGGCTCGAATTTGAGTGTCAGCCCGGTTAGTTTTTGTAGTTCATCTTTGCGCTGTCTGCTTTCATCAATATTGAGCAGGTTGATTACCGGGGCGGCGAAATCGTGTAGCGCTGGATTGTAACGTTGCACTTCAACGGTGTTGCCATCCAGTTGTTGCCAGTGTTTTTCAAAGGTGCTGAGCATACGGTCGCCCCACTCACCTTCCGGTGCCAGCACCAGTGCCTTGTTGTGGCCGTCCAGCCAGGCTCGTTCGGCCACCTGGCGGGCTTCATCCTCGGGCAGCAGGCCATACTGAAAAAAGTTGTCGGCCACCAGGGACTCTTCGCTGAGATAGTTCAAGGCCAGTGTCTTGACCGGGATTTCGTCTAGTGCAGCGACGGCTTCCAGTAGTGGTTTGTGTAGCGGGCCTATGATCATGTCGGCGCCGTCATCAACAGCTCGTTGATAGACCTCCAGGCCAATCAAAACGTCATCGCTGGTGTCGTAGATTTGAATTTTCGGGGAGTAGCGACGATTGCTGCGGCTGTAGTAGGCCGCAAGAAAGCCGTCTCTGATAGCCTTTGCCGGGGCTGCAAAATTGCCACTCAGGGGCAGCAGCAAGGCAATCTGTTTGGGCCGATCTAGCTGAATGTCCTGGTAGGTCATTAACTCATCGATAAACTGGTCGGAGGCTGGATGGCTGGGGTAGTTAGCGGCCCAACCCTGTAATTGTTTGTGCAGGCGGTCAGGCAGATTGATTGATTCTTTGTAGAGATAACCGAGTTCCAACCAGCCGCTGAGCACATCAGGCGCTGGATCGGTGCGCAGTGTCAGCATGGCGGTGCTGCTTAGCTGGCTCAGGGCCTGCCAGATCTGCTGATGATTGCGATGAACGTCGCTGCTGTTATAGAGGTGGTTTTCCAGGGCAATGTGCTCACGCACGGATTCCAGATGATTGCCGCTCATGGCGAAGGCATCTGCGCGCAGTGTGTGCCAGGTTTGAATCTCTGTCGGTGGAATATTGGTGCTAGGCAAGCGCAGCTGTTCGAGGGCTGCTTCCGGTTGCTGTTCATACAGGGCAATGCGTGCCTGGGTAAAGCGATATTGAATCTTGTCTTGAGGACTGAGCATGGCGGGATTGATCTGCGCCATAACCGTGTTGGCGTGATCAATGTGTTGGCCACGAACCAGGATGGTGGTTGCGGCTAGCAGATGTGTTTGCCGTTCGCTTCCGCTCGTTTGTTGCGCCAGTTGCAGGTAATTTTGCGCGGCGCTGACAAAGCTGCCTTTGGCTCTGGAGTCTTCTGCCTGTTTAATCAGTTGGCTGGGTGCCAATGGCTGACGGGTGGGTTGTTCGGGCGCTGTGCTACAGCCACTAAATAGAGCAAAAGTTAGCAGTAGTCCCAGGTAGTTCAGACGCTTGTTTTGCATAGCGGGGTGCGGCATATAAGGTTATGAATATAATGTGTTTTGTTTAAGTGTGGAGATCAATTCGAGCAGTATATCACGGCATGCTACCCTGTAGCCTGCGTAGCAGATAGGTCAGAAAGTGATGGTAAATCAAGGGCAGCTTTATGTGGTTCCCACCCCGATTGGCAATCTCGGTGATATGACGCCACGGGCGATCGAGGTGTTGAATCAGGTAGATGTGATCGCGGCAGAAGATACCCGTCATAGTGCCAGATTATTACAGCACTTTGGCATTAAAACCCCGGCACTGGCCTATCATGAACATAATGAGCGACAGCTGTGCCATAAGCTGGTCGAGCGGATTCTATTGGGTGATAGTGTTGCCCTAGTTTCTGATGCTGGCACACCGCTGGTCAGTGATCCTGGTTATCACCTGGTTCGCGCCGCCCGTGAAGCGGGGGTGCAGGTGGTGCCATTGCCGGGTGCAAGCGCAATGATTACCGCCTTGTCGGCCTCGGGTCTGGCCTCGGATCGATTTGTGTTTGAAGGCTTTTTGCCGGCCAAGTCAGCTGCTCGTTGCCAACGCCTGCAGGCGTTGGCGGATGACCCCAGGACATTGATTTTTTATGAGTCTACCCATCGGATTCAGGCATCGTTGGCGGATATGGCGGCTGTATTTGGCGGCGACCGTCAGGCGGTCATTGCCCGTGAGCTGAGCAAACGTTTTGAAACCATTCATGGCGATAGTTTGTTGGCCTTACAGGCGTGGCTTGAGGCAGATGCCAACCAGTGCCGGGGTGAGTTTGTGGTGCTGGTGCAGGGGGCAACGGCGGTTGAGGATGAGGCCGTTGATGCCGAAGCAAAAAAGGTGCTGACGATTCTGATGCAGGAGTTGCCACTCAAGCAGGCAGCTGCCCTGGCGGCGAAGATTTCGGGTCTGAAGAAAAATGACCTGTATCGCCTCGGTCTGAGCCTGGCGGAAAAATAACCAGGCTATTTGGTGTGCTTTAGGTGTTTTCTGGTGAGTTGATGTCGCTAGCGTATTGCTCGAATTCGTTGGCCGGCAGGGCGTGGCTGAAATAATAGCCCTGGAATATTTGGCATTGCTTGTTCTTGAGTGTGTTCAATATTTCTTCAGTCTCAACGCCTTCAGCGATGATGCCCAGGCTGAGGTGGCCAGCCATTGCAATGATGGTTTCAACAATCGCTGCATCGTTGCTGTCTTCAGTAATGTCGAGAACGAATGATTTGTCGATCTTGATCTGGTCGATTGGCAGGCGTTTGAGATAGGCCAGTGACGAATAGCCGGTGCCAAAATCATCGATGGCGATGCGCACACCAAGTTCACGCAGCGCCTCCATTTTGGTGACCGTGTCGACGATATCTTCGATTACCAGTGATTCGGTTAGTTCCAGTTTGAGGGTGCCAGGGTTGACCTGCTGTTGCTGCAGGATGCTGCTAATGTTGTTGATAAAATTGGCCTGGTGGAACTGGCGGGCACTGATATTGATTGCCAGAAAGCCTGTTTGTTGGCTCCAGCTGTAATCTTGCCATAACTTCAGTTGTTTAATGGCTTGCTGTGCCACCCATTCGCCAATCATTAGGATCAGGCCACTTTCCTCGGCAACTGGAATGAAGGTTTCCGGTGAAATCCAGCCCTGCGTCGGGTGGTGCCAGCGTAGCAGGGCTTCGCTGCCAATCAACTGACTGTTGTTGTCAATCAGGGGTTGGTAGTGAAGCTCAAATTGTTCTTGATCCAGTGCAATACGCAGGTCTTTTTCCAGATTCAGACGCTGGTCGGCAGCCTTTTGCATGCTCGGTCTGTAAAAGTGGATGGCGTCTCCACCAGCTGCTTTGGATCGATACATGGCGGTATCCGCATGCTTGAGTACATCGTCGGCAGTTTCATTATTGATGGGAAAGATGACAATGCCGATGCTGGGGCTGGTGTGATAGTGATGGCCGTTGAGATGATAAGGTTCTGACAGGCTTTTACGTAGTTTTTCGGCCACCAGTTTGGCCTCGTAACCGGCCTCGTCTGGATCGTTGTTAAGTTCAGGCAGCAGTACCATGAACTCATCACCGCCGAGACGGGCGACGCTATCCTCGGCGCGCACATTCAGGCTCAGGCGTTTGGCGACTTCGCGCAGGATGGCGTCGCCGGTGGCGTGACCGAGTGAATCGTTGATGGTTTTGAAGCGATCCAGATCCAGAAACAACAGCGCTCCTATGCTCTGGTGACGCTTGGCTACGTTGAGGTTGTGTTCCAGTCGATCCATCAGCAGTCGTCGGTTGGGTAGATTGGTCAGCTCGTCGTGATAGGCCAGATGTTGGATGCGGGCCTCATCCTGTTTGCGTTGAGTAATGTCACGGGCATTGAGGGTTAGGCCGACGATTGTGCCATCAACGAAGCGTGGGGCTACGCGTGACTCATAGCAAATATTATTGCCATCGGCGGTTTGATAGTCAGTTTCGTAGCTGCAGGGGGTGCCATCGTCTAATGTTTTTTCCAGCTTGGCTTGTACTTCACGGCGTTTGAGTGGGTTTTGAATATAATCCAGAATTGGGGAGCCGATCAGCTCTTCTAGCTTTAGGCCCGGAGAAGGGGTGTTGGCAAATTCTATCCGCAATGCTGTGTTAAGTATGAGTATGTGGTCTGGGGAGTTCTCGGTTAGCGAGCGCCAGCGCTCTTCAGAGTCGCTCAGTTCCTGTTCTGCCCATTCTCTTTCTGTCCGTGTACGCAAGGTCGTGATGCCATAGGCCAGGTCTTCGCTGAGTTCGGTTAGTAGCCTGACCTCTTCTCGATCAAAGGCGTCGCGTTCGGCGGCGTAGATGGAGAGGCAGCCAAAGCTGTTTTCGCCGTGGCGCAGCGGCAGGGCGATGGTTGAGGCAAAGCCGCGTTTGTGGGCTTCATCGCGCCAGGGTTCATAGCGGGCATCGTTCAGAACGTCGCGGATAATAGAGGGGGCGCCAGTGCGGATGGCTGTGCCGGTTGGGCCACGACCACGTTTATCGTCTTCTGACCAGCTTAGTTGGATGGTATCGAGGTAGCCGTCTTCAAAGCCTGCCTGGGCCATGGGCAGTACGGTTTTTTCGGTGTCGTTCTGTGCATAGCCAATCCAGGCCAGACGATAACCACCAATTCCGACCATGATGCTGCAGACCTCATTCAATAACTCTTCTTCGCTATTGGCGCGGATCATGGCATTACCACAGGCGCTCAGGGTGTGTAGTGCTCTATTGCTGAGTCGTAGTTCGGCAGTGCTTTTGTGTATTTGGTCTTGCAATTCGTCGGTGTGGATCAGCAGCTTGCCGGTTAATGGCTTTAGTAGTCGGATGATAATTAATGCAGCTGAACCGGCCAGTGCGAACACAATAAGCGCGATTAACAGGATTTGCTGGCGTAAAGAGGCATACAGTTCATGTGTTGTCACACTAATAGCTAATGCCCAAGGGGTTGTGCCGACCTGAGTATGGGCAATAATGAAGTCCTGGCCTGCGGGGCTAGTGTATTGGCTGGTGCCTGTTCCCATTTGTATGGCATTCAATAGCGCGGTCTTGATCGTGTCGTTGAATCCGGCAGGTAATGTGGGTGTGTTTGTGTCAAACGAAACAATTTTTATCGCACCCTTGTCGAGTCTGCCGATGTGTACTGTTTCTCCAGCTGTCAGGCCCTGATGTTGTAATTTGGCCAGGGTGCTGTTGTTGAAGGCGATGATATCCGTGCCGATGCGTTGTTGCTGGCGATTACGGATTCTGGTGCCTATCAGTAGCGCGGTTTCATCTGCAATTTTGACGGGTGCACTAATGACGTGTTTTGGATCTATGCCATCTATTGGAATGGGGCGCAGCACAGCGGGTATGGCCTGTCCAACTTCGACCAGGGTATTTCCCTGTAGATCCATGCGCGTGATAGCTGTGATCTCAGGGGCCTCGTCCATGGCATCTGAGAAGATAGGCAGGGTCAGGGTCCGGAGTTCATCAAGGGTTAAGCTGCCAGCCTGATACTGCTCAAGCTTTTGTCGTGCAAAGGTACGGCTGGAGACCTGCATCGCCAATTGTCCCATCATGGATAGGTGTTCTTTAATGGCAAGGGCGCGGTTTTCAGCTGTAGCCCTTAAATTGATTTCATGATGGCTTTTGTCGCGTTGATAGAGCGGCACGGTGACAGCTATTGCAACGAGTATTGCTGTCGTCAGGATGCCCACAGTTGTCAGTGTGAGTAGCCGTTTTTGCAGTAGGCTTGTTCGTTGCTGATATGGCATAGGTATTTGAGTGTACAACTAATTTAGTGAGGTTTTAGAGAGTAAGTCTGTCAATGATCCAGGTAAAGACTTAATTATTTGAATCTGGCGTGGAGTTTTTGCCGGTCAGCTGTTATCTTTGCGCCCGGAGTTGGCCAGGCAGTCGCTATATCTGGGTTTTACCAGGTATGGAGGAAAGTCCGGGCTCCATAGGGCAGAGTGCCAGGTAACGCCTGGGGGGCGTGAGCCTACGGATAAAAGTGCAGCAGAAAATATACCGCCTAAGTCTTTCGAGACCGGTAAGGTTGAAATGGTGCGGTAAGAGCGCACCGCGTCGGTGGTAACATTCGACGGCTTGGTAAACCCCACTCGGAGCAAGACCAAATAGGGGAACAATGGTGTGGCCCGCACTGTTCCCGGGTAGGTTGCTTGAGGTGTGCGGTGACGCACATCCCAGATGAATGATTGCCCACGACAGAACCCGGCTTATCGGCCGACTCCATTTTTCTAATCCTCTCCAATATTTCTAGTTTTTCTTCTGAAAACACCATTGAACTTAAAGTAAGACTTTAGGTTTTGCGGTCAACGTTTTGATTCCAAATTGATTGTTTTTAGCTTGATTTTAAACCTCTCCCCACTTTGTTGTCACATCACCTAAGTTATTGTCCTGAAAGAAAGAATTACCATTTTGAGTGGTCTGCTTTAGCTTGCATTGAGGTCTTGAAATACCTATAGTGTCAAGAAGTGGGTAAAAGTGGTCGATAGTGGGTTAAGAGTGGTTTAAAGCACCAAGGGGAGAAAGCGGTTGTTCAAAGGGGTAAGCCCTATCAATGTTGATGCCAAGGGTCGCATGGCGATGCCGGCCAAATACCGGGAGCGCCTGCGGGAGCTTTGTGACGGTCGTTTGGTGCTGACTGTTGATTTTAGTGGTTGCCTGATGCTTTTTCCTGAGGCCGATTGGGAGCAGCTTGAACGCAAACTGGCCCGTCTGCCTGATCTGAATTCCAAGGCCCGCAGTCTGAAGCGCTTGCTGATGGGGTATGCCAGCGAGTGCGAGCTTGATGGTAATGGCCGCATCTTGCTGCCGGCTGTGTTGCGTGAATACGCCAAGCTCGACAAACATATTGTGCTGGTTGGACAGGGTAATAAGTTTGAAATCTGGGATGAAGAAACCTGGAACGGCAGTCGTGATGAGTGGCTTGCTGAGGTAGCGTCTGGTGAAGGATCGCTGCCGGAAGAATTGGAAAGTCTGTCGTTTTGAATGAAGTAAACAGTGAGTTTGGTCACCGCCCGGTATTGCTGGATGAATGCCTGGAGGCCTTACGGATTAAGCCGGATGGCATCTATGTGGATGCCACCTTTGGTCGTGGCGGGCACGCGGCAGCGATTATGGAGCGACTTGGGCCGGATGGGCGATTGCTGGGTCTGGATAAGGACCCGCAGGCAATTGCAGAGGCACAACAAAAATTCGGGGCTGAGCCCCGTTTTAGTATCCATCACGGCAGTTTTGCTGAGATGAAACAGGTGCTGGCTGAGCTTGGTTTGCTGGGCAAGGTGGATGGCGTGTTAATGGATCTGGGTGTTTCGTCGCCACAGTTGGATGATGCCGGGCGTGGTTTCAGTTTTATGCGAAACGGGCCTCTGGATATGCGCATGGATAACAGTAGCGGTATTTCGGCAGCTGAGTGGCTGGCGACGGCTAAAGAGTCCGAGATTGCTCAGGTGTTGAAAGAGTACGGCGAAGAGCGTTTTTCCAAACGTGTTGCGCGGGTCATCGTCGAGGCGCGTCAGGAAGCACCGATTGAAACCACGGCGCAATTGACGGAAATCATTAAGGCGGTCATGCCGCGCCAGCGTGAGCAGGACAAACATCCGGCGACACGCAGTTTTCAGGGGATACGGATTTTTATCAATCGTGAGCTGGATGATTTGCGTCTTTGCCTGGAGCAGATATTGGATGTATTGAATAAGGATGGTCGTTTGGCGGTGATTAGTTTTCATTCGTTGGAAGATCGGATTGTTAAGCGATTTGTGCGTGATCAGGCCCGTGGTGATGATTTTCCAGCGGATCTGCCGGTGACGGTTGATCAGCTTAATCCGAAGATGCGTTTGGTGGGCAAGGCTATCCGCGCCACGAAGGCGGAGCTTGAGCAGAATCCGCGGGCGCGTAGTGCTGTATTGCGCGTGGCGGAGAAACTCTGAGTGGCTGAAAAAATACAGTCGCGCCTGGTTTCAGACCAGAACTGGCAGGCGAGTTTTGTTGTCGTGTTAGGTCTGGCGGTTGTGTTGTCGGCGCTGGCGGTTGTTTACGCCAAGTTTCAGAGCCGCATTTTGTTCGTGGAGTTGCAGGGCTTGAGTAAGTCGCAGGACAGAATGGATGTCGAGTGGGGTCAGTTGCAGTTGGAACAAAGCACCTGGGCGGCTCATGGTCGGATTGAGCGTTTGGCACAGCAGCGTCTGCAGATGGTCTTGCCTGAAGCGGGCCAGATAGTGGTGGTTGGTCCGTGAAAGAGTGGGACGCTCGCATGATTGCGGCGCGGCGTTGGTTGTTGTTGGTTGTGTTGTTGTTGGCAGCGGTTGTGCTTGGCTGGCGCGCGGTTTATCTGCAGTGGGTTGAGCAGGATTTTTTGCAAGGCCAGGGTGATGCCCGTCATTTGCGGGTAATGGATCTGGCGGCTAACCGCGGTGTGATTATGGATCGTAATGGTGAACCGGTAGCGATTAGCACGCCGGTGGACTCGGTTTGGGTGAATCCCCAAGTCTATTTGCTTAATGAGGGTGGCACGAAAGTGGCGCAATTGGCGAAAGTGCTGGGTTTGAAGGGTAAAGATTTACGGCAGCGCATCGAAGCACGCGCTGGTCGTGAATTCGTTTATCTCAAGCGCCATGTTTCACCTGAATTGGCGGACAAAGTAACGCGCCTGGCTGTGCCCGGTGTGGCCCTGCAACGTGAATATCGCCGTTATTACCCCATGGCCGAGGTGATGGGGCATGTGGTTGGTTTTACGGATATTGATGATTTGGGTCAGGAAGGGATTGAATTGGCCCTGAATGACAAATTGCATGGCGTCAAAGGTGCTAAGCGGGTATTGAAAAACAATATGGGTGAGGTGGTCGAAGATGTGGAAAGCATCTCGGAGCCGCAGCCTGGTGAGGATGTTGTGCTTAGCATCGACAAGCGACTGCAGTATCTGGCCTATCGTGAGTTGAAGGTGGCGGTTAAAACCAATCGTGCTCGTTCTGCCTCGGCAGTGATTCTGGATGTACAGACAGGCGAGGTGTTGGCGATGGTGAACCAGCCCAGCTTTAACCCCAATAATCGCGCCAGTTTTGAATCAGCAAATTACCGCAATCGCGCCGTGACCGACGTGTTTGAACCGGGCTCAACCATGAAGTCTTTTACTGTAGCTGCGGCGCTGGAGCTGGGCAAGATTAAACCGTCGACCGTGATCAAAACCTCGCCTGGCCACATGCGTATTGGTAACAATACCATTCGCGATGCGGTCAATTATGGCGATATGGACATTACCAAAATTCTGCAGAAATCCAGCAATATTGGCGCCACCAAGATTGCCCTGTCGATGACGGCTGAAGAAATGTGGAAGTCGCTGGACAAACTTGGTTTTGGGCTCAGCACTAATAGCCGGTTTCCTGGTGAGGCCGATGGCAAGATTGGTGACTACTGGCGCTGGAATCCTATGCAGCAGGCCAGTCGTGCCTATGGTTATGGAATGCAGGTGTCTGCGCTGCAATTGGTGCGTGCCTATTCTGTTTTAGCCAATGATGGTCTGTTGAAACCAATTTCATTTCTCAAGCTTGATCAAGCCCCTGAAGGTGAGCGGGTGATGTCGGCTGCTGTGGCGTCTCAGGTTCTAAACATGTTGGAGAGTGTCGTTTCTAAGGAAGGCACCGGCAAGCAAGCTAAGGTCGATGGTTATCGTATTGCTGGTAAGACCGGCACTGTTCACAAGAGTGGCAGCGGTGGTTATTCCGAAGACCGTTATGTGGCCGTGTTTGCGGGTATCGCCCCGGCCTCAAAACCACGCCTGGCAATGGTGGTGGTAGTGCATGATCCTAAGCTGGGTGATTACCATGGTGGTCAGGTGGCGGCGCCGGTTTTTTCAAAGGTGATGAATGGTGCGCTACGTCTGATGAATATTCCACCAGACGACATGCAGGCGATCAAACAGCGCCAAGCTGCCAACGAAGCTTATATGTTGCGAGTTGCAGGAGGGGCTAACTAATGACCTCTGTAAACGCTATGACGCTGAACGAGTTACTGCAGGATGTGATCGATGTTGTTGATGTCGATGTTGCGGTCAGTGGTTTGCAACTCGATAGCCGTGAGGTGGTTGCGGGTGATTTGTTTGTCGCCTTGTCGGGTACGCGCGAACAGGGTCATCAGTATGTTTCTGATGCCATTGAAGCGGGTGCAGTTGCGGTGTTGGTTGATGAGTCTGTGGCCGGTGATTTGGCTGATGTTGCTGTGCCGTGCCTGGCCGTGACTGATCTTAAACAAAAACTTGGGCTGATTGCCGAACGTTTTTATGGTTTTGCTTCGCGGCAGATGTTTGTGGTTGGCATTACCGGCACCAATGGTAAAACGTCTTGCAGTCACTTTATCGCCCAGGTATTGAATACAGAAATAGTGCCAGTGGCTGTTATTGGAACGCTGGGTAATGGTCCTGTTGAAAATTTACAGTCGGCCACTCATACCACGCCGGACGCCATCAGCTTGCATCGCATGATGCGCGAGTTTGTCGATGCTGGCATTAAATGTTTGGTGATGGAGGTCTCTTCGCATGGCCTTGAACAGGGGCGAGTCAGCGGCGTTAATTTTGATCTGGCGGTGTTTACCAATTTGACTCGTGACCATCTCGATTATCACGGCGACATGGAAACATATGGGCAGATCAAGGCACGTCTATTTGATATGCCAGGACTGCGTTATGCCGTGATCAACGCCGATGATGAATTTGGCCGCAGCTTGTTGCTGAATATGCCAACGTCTGTCGAAACGCTGGCCTTTACTCAGGCCGAAAATCATATTGAAGAAAATGTAGTGCGTGGCGAGCTGATCAGCCAGGGGCGTGATGGTCTGTTGTTGGGTGTGCAGACTCCCTGGGGTGATGGTCGTATTCACAGCGAGCTTTTAGGTCAGTTTAATGCCAGCAACCTATTAGCAGTCCTATCTACCGTATTGTTGAGTGGCATGGGGATGGATAAGGCCTTGCAAAAACTGTCTCAACTCAAGACTGTGCCGGGGCGGGTTGAACGTTTTGGTGGTGTGGCAGAGCAGCCACTGGTGGTGGTCGACTATGCCCATACGCCAGATGCACTTGAGCAGGTGTTGATGAGTCTGCGTCAACACTGTGCAGCACAGCTTTGGTGCGTGTTTGGCTGTGGTGGCGAGCGAGACAAGGGTAAGCGTGCGCAGATGGGTAGCATTGCTGTGCAGCATGCCGATCATGTGGTGCTGACCGATGACAATCCACGCAATGAAAACCCTGATGCGATTATCGAAGACATAACTGCCGGCATTGATGCTGTCAGCGTGATTGTGCTGCGTGATCGAGCTGCGGCAATTCGCCATGCCGTGACCCATGCTGCTGCGGATGACGTGGTGCTGGTAGCTGGCAAGGGAGATGAAAATTATCAGCAGCTTGGCGGAAAAAAAATTCCTTTCAGCGATCGTCAGCAAGTGCAGCAGGCGCTGGGGGTGGCGGCATGACTATGCTGACGCTGCAGCAGGCAGCCAAAGTTCTTGATGCCGAGCTGATTGGCAATGCGCAAACCAGCTTTGATGCTGTCTCTATTGATAGTCGCAAGATTGTCGCCGGGGATTTGTTCGTCGCCTTGCAAGGGCCTAATTTTGATGGCCACAAGTTTGTTGCTGCGGCGGCAGATCAGGGTGCAGTAGCGGCTGTTGTTTCCGCGCAAGTTGAAAGCGAGATACCGCAACTGGTTGTGACTGATACACGTTTCGCTCTGGGACGTTTGGCTGCTGCCTGGCGGTCGAAGTTTCAGGGCCAGGTCATAGGCGTTACAGGCAGTAACGGCAAGACCACGGTCAAAGAAATGCTGGCGTGCATCATGGGCCAAAAAGGACCGGTGTTGGCCACAGAAGGTAATCTTAATAATGATATTGGTGTCCCGCTAATGTTGTTGCGCCTCAAACCCGATCAGCACACCGCCGCCGTGATTGAAATGGGTGCCAACCATGGCGGTGAAATAGCCTATCTCACCAGCTTGGCACAGCCTGATGTGGCGGTGGTGACCAATGCTGCAACCGCTCATCTTGAGGGGTTTGGAACGCTGGAAGATGTTGCCCGTGCCAAGGCTGAAATTTGGCAGGGCTTGCGCGAAGATGGCGCTGCAATTGTCAATCAGGATGACGAATTTACTGGCTACTGGACTGAGCTGGTCACCGACTACAAGAGTCTTGGTTTTGGCATGTTGCCAACCGCCGATGTCAGTCTGGCAGACGGTGGTGTGCATTGGGAAATTTCTGCTAACGGCTATAAAAGCCGTTTCAGTATGCACACGCCCGTCGGAAAAATTGATGTGGCCATGAATCTGGCAGGCAGGCATAACGTCATGAATGCCTTGGCAGCAACTGCATCCGCCTTGGCAGCGGGAGCGAGCGCTGCCGATGTCCAGGCTGGCCTGGAGAGTATGGCGCCAGTCAAGGGGCGTTTACAGCCTAAGGTGACCGGGCATGGGCAGTTGCTGATTGATGATAGTTACAACGCTAACCCGCATTCGTTTCGGGCGGCTATCGATGTGCTACTTCAGGCGCCGGGTGAAAAGATTTTAGTCATGGGTGACATGGCAGAATTGGGTGCTACTGCTAGTCAGCATCATTTCAGTGTTGGCGAAGAGGCCAGGAAAAAAGGTATTGATCAGCTGTTGGCCTGTGGCAGTCATTGTCCTGAAGCGGTGAAAGGTTTTGGTAATGGTGCAATTTGCTTTGCATCACAGCAGGAAATGATTGAGCATTTGTCTGCGATGCTGGCTGAACCGGATCATCAAAACGCCGTGTTGCTGGTAAAAGGGTCGCGTGGCGCAACTATGGAAAAAGTTGTCGATGCATTAGTGGCTGGAGGTAAAGGCTGATGCTGATGTCGCTGGCCGAATACCTGACTCAATATCACAGTGGCTTTGCTGTTTTCCAGTACATCACCTTGCGTGCAATATTGGGCGTGCTGACGGCGCTGATGATCAGTTTTATTGTTGGTCCGGTGATGATTCGTAAATTGAGCCAATACAAAGTGGGGCAGCCAATTCGTGAGCTGGGCCCCGAAACCCACTTTTCCAAGGCTGGCACCCCCACCATGGGTGGCGCACTGATTCTGGTGGCTATTGCCGTTAGTACCCTGCTTTGGGCGAACCTGGAAAGCCGCTATGTCTGGGTGGTGTTGCTGACTACCCTTGCTTTCGGCGTGATTGGTTTTTATGACGATTATAGAAAGCTGGTATTGCAAGATCCAAAGGGGATGTCGAGCAAGGCCAAGTATTTTTGGCAATCGCTGTTCGGCATGGTGGTTGCGGTATATCTATATAAAAGTGCGGTTTCACCGGTAGAAACACAACTGTTTGTACCCTTCTTTAAAGATGTGGCCATCGACATGGGTTTGATGTTTGTGGTGCTGACCTACTTTGTAGTGGTTGGTACCAGCAACGCGGTCAATTTGACCGACGGCCTGGATGGTCTGGCTATCCTGCCCACTGTGATGGTGGCTGGTGCGCTGGGCGTGTTTGCCTATGCGCATGGCCATACTGGTTTTGCTGAATATCTGGGTATTCCCTATATAGCCGGTGTGGGTGAAGTGATGATTTTTTGCGCCACGATCTGCGGCGCCGGTCTTGGTTTCCTGTGGTTTAACACCTACCCCGCCCAGGTCTTTATGGGCGATGTTGGCGCCCTGGCGCTTGGTGCTGCGCTGGGTATTGTTGCGGTGGTCGTGCGCCAGGAGCTGGTGTTGTTAATCATGGGCGGCGTGTTTGTGATGGAGACTGTCTCTGTAATCTTGCAGGTGGTTTCTTATAAATTGACTGGCCGTCGCATCTTTCGCATGGCACCACTGCATCATCATTTCGAATTAAAAGGTTGGCCGGAGCCACGCGTCATTGTCCGTTTTTGGATTGTGACCGTGATTTTGGTCTTGGTTGGTTTGGCTACCTTGAAGTTGCGTTAGGCAATAGCGATGGGACTGGCACAGTTGAAACAGACTGAAAATACAGCACAACGTAAGACCATTATTGTCGGTTTAGGCAAGAGTGGCCTGTCGTGCGCGCGTTTTCTGATGTCTCAGGGTGTTGATCTGATGGTGGTGGATAGTCGTGCCAACCCTCCTGCAAAGCAGCAGTTACAAAACGAGTTGCCAGACGTTGAAACGCGCTTTGGTAGCTTTGATGCTGAACTGTTTGGTCAGGCCGGAATGTTGGTGGTCAGTCCCGGTGTTTCATTGCGTGATCCAGTCATTGCCGCCGCAATCAAGGCTGGTGTTGAAGTAGTGGGTGATATCGAATTATTTGCCCGTCATGCCAAGGCGCCAGTGATTGCGATTACCGGTTCAAACGGCAAGAGCACGGTCACCACTATGGTTGGTGAGATGGCTAAGGCCGCTAGCAGGGATGTCCATGTCGGCGGCAATATTGGCATCCCGGCTCTGGATCTGCTGCAACAAGGTGAGCCTGACCTTTACGTGCTTGAGCTGTCCAGCTTTCAGTTGGAGACAACAACCAGCCTTAAGCCTGCAGTAGCGGTGGTTTTGAATATCAGTCAGGATCATCTCGATCGTTATTCTGATTTGCAGGATTATGCCGAAACCAAGCAACGCATCTATGCGGGTGCAGCAATTAAATTGGTTAATCTGGATGATCCTGTTGTGGCCAGCTGGTGTGGTGACGATCAAAGTTGGTTGCGCTTTTCTCTGCAGCAACCACAGCGCGCTAATGACTTTGGTGTGGTGCAACAAGATGGTCAGTCCTGGTTGGCAAAGGGTGAGCAGATATTGTTGCCTGTTTCGGATTTGAAAGTGGCGGGCAAACATAATATCGCCAATGCTCTGGCTGCGTTGGCGCTGGGCGAGGCTGTAGGTCTGCCTATGGAGGCGATGCTTGAAGCCTTGCACCGCTTTGCCGGTTTGCCGCATCGCTGTCAGTGGTTGGCAGAAAAAGACGGTGTTAACTGGTACAACGATTCCAAAGCCACCAATGTCGGTGCCGCTGTTGCAGCAATAACGGGCATGGATGGCAAGGCGGTGTTGCTGGCCGGCGGTGAAGCCAAGGGGCAGGACTTTTCTGCTCTGCGTGATGCAATGGCAAACAAGGGCCGGGTGGCGGTGTTGTTTGGTGCTGATGCTGAACAAATCGCAACGGCATTGAATGGCGTGGTGAAAATAGAGCAAGTCGATAACATGCATGCCGCGGTAGAGGCTGCAAAAAAACTGGCGCAAACCGGTGATGCAGTGTTGCTGGCGCCGGCCTGTGCCAGCTTCGATATGTTTTCCGGTTATGAAGATCGTGGCAATCAGTTCGCAGCAGCGGTGGCGGAGGTGTTGGCATGAGTGTTTCAGCCATCAAGTCACCGTCTGCGATGGATAAACTGATGTACGACCCCTTGTTGGTGGGTGCCGTGGCGGTGTTGTTGGCCTTGGGGTTTGTGATGGTGGCGTCGGCCTCGTTACATATTGCGGCAGAGAATTATGGCCAGCCCTGGTTTTATACTATTCGTCAGATCATCTTTATCGGTATGGGGTTGGTGGCTGGTTTGATCGCCTTCAAAATCCCCGTCTCTGTTTGGCAGCGCATGGGGCCTTGGTTGTTATTGGCGGGTTTGGCCTTGCTGTTATTTGTACTGATCCCGGGTATTGGTCGCACCGTCAATGGCGCGACTCGCTGGATCAATCTGGGTGTTTTTAACATGCAGGTGTCGGAGTTGATGAAGTTATTTGTCATCATCTACATGGCTGGTTACCTGGTGCGTCGCGGCGATGAAGTGCGAACCAGTTTTAGTGGTTTTCTCAAGCCAATGGCAATGTTGTCACTGGTGGCCTTGTTGTTACTTTTAGAGCCTGATTTTGGTTCTGCGGTGGTGATTTTAAGCACGGCGTTGGCAATGATGTTTATTGCTGGGGTGCGCCTGTGGCAGTTTGGTTTGCTGGTGGCATTGGTGGCCTCAGCGCTGGCGGTGTTGGCGATTACATCACCGTATCGCATGGAGCGTTTAACAACCTTTCTTAACCCTTGGGCAGACCCTTTTAATAGTGGCTTTCAGTTAACGCAGGCCTTGATTGCAATTGGCCGTGGTGAAATCTGGGGTGTGGGTCTGGGTAGCGGTGTGCAGAAGTTGTTTTACCTGCCTGAGGCCCATACTGATTTTCTGTTTGCGGTGACGGCAGAAGAGCTTGGTTTGATTGGCTCGTTTTTGTTGATTGCCCTGTTTGTCGTGTTGGTGGTGCGAGCCTTTGCCATTGCCCGTCAGGCCGAAATAAAGGGGCAGCAGTTTGCCGCCTATATGGCTTATGGTTTGGGCCTGTGGATTGGTATGCAGGCCTTTATTAATATCGGCGTCAACATGGGAGTGTTGCCAACCAAGGGTTTGACACTGCCGCTGATGAGTTATGGTGGCAGCAGTATCGTGGTCAGCTGTGTCGCGGTGGCCTTGTTGCTGAGGGTGGATTTTGAACAACGCCGTAGTTTAATTCAGGCTGAGCGTCGTGCCGGTAATCCCGATCTCCGTCGCCGTAAGCGTGAGCGGAGGGCTGCTATATGAATGTCCGAATCATGATCATGGCAGGCGGTACCGGTGGGCATGTCTTCCCAGCCCTGGCGGTGGCAGACGAGCTGCGCGCCCGTGGTGCTGAAGTGTTTTGGCTTGGAACTCGCAACGGTATGGAGGCAGAGCTGGTACCGCAGGCAGGTATCGAGATGGAGTGGGTTTCCATTTCCGGTCTGCGTGGTAAAGGACTGCTGGGCTGGTTGTTGGCGCCGCTGCGTTTGGCCAAGGCGACCTTTCAGTCGTTGGAAGTGATTATGCGTAGGCGGCCAATGGCGATTCTGGGTATGGGTGGTTTTGTTGCTGGGCCGGGTGGGTTGGTGAGTTGGTTGCTGCGCAAGCCGCTGTTGATTCATGAGCAAAATGCCATTGCCGGCCTGACCAATAAATTGTTGGCACGTGTTGCTAACACGGTAATGCAGGCCTTCCCTGGTACCTTTGAAAAATCTGATCGTGTTGTCGATAGCGGCAATCCTGTCAGGCAGGCGATCATAGCCTTGCCTGAACCGCAACAACGTTTTGCCAATCGTGATGGTGGTCTACGGGTGTTGGTTTTGGGCGGTAGTCTGGGCGCGCAGGCGCTGAATGAAATATTGCCCGAAGCGTTGGCCATGTTGCCGTTGGAGCAGCGTCCCGAAGTGTGGCATCAGGCCGGCAAACGTAATATTGAAGTTGCGCAACAGGCCTATAAAGATGCCAATGTGGATGCAAGGGTAGAGCCTTTCATAACCGATATGGCCGAGGCTTATGGTTGGGCTGATGTGGTGTTGTGTCGCGCTGGTGCCTTGACTGTCTCTGAGTTGGCCGCAGCCGGAGTCGGTGCCATGTTGGTGCCGTTCCCATTTGCGGTTGACGATCATCAAACCGCTAATGCCCGTTATTTGTCGGATAACGGTGCCGCTTTATTGTTACCGCAAACAGAATTAAACGCCGAACGACTGAAAGAAATTTTGACTGGTTTTGTGCGCGATTGCAAAGAAAATGGTCGCTGCGAATTGTTGCAGATGGCCAACAATGCGCGTGCCTTGGCCAAGCCTCTGGCGGTAAAACAAGTCGCTGATTTGTGCATGGAGGCAAGCAATGCTTAGCTCAGCCATGCGCCGTATCAAACACCTGCATTTCGTCGGCATAGGCGGCGCTGGCATGGGTGGTATTGCCGAGGTTCTACACAACCTGGGTTATCAGGTCAGTGGTTCTGACCTGGGTAATAACGCCATGACTCAGCGCCTGTCATCGCTGGGCATCAAGATCGATCACGATCATGTCGCTGAGAATGTACAAAGCTGTGATGCACTGGTGATCTCATCGGCAGTGCAGCAGGACAATCCTGAAGTAGTCGCCGCTCACGAACGTCGTATTCCTGTGGTGCCCAGGGCAGAGATGCTGGCCGAGTTGATGCGTTTTAGATTTGGTATCGCTGTGGCCGGGACTCACGGCAAGACAACCACCACCAGTTTAATTGCCAGTCTGCTGGCCGAGGCCAAGCTTGATCCGACCTTTGTTATTGGTGGCAAGCTTAATAGCGCTGGCACAAATGCCCGGCTTGGTTCAGGTGAATATCTGGTGGCCGAGGCAGATGAAAGTGATGCTTCATTCCTATACCTGCAACCGATGTTGGCAGTGGTGACCAATGTCGATGTCGATCATATGTCTACTTATGGTGGCGACTACAACAAGCTACGTCAGACCTTTATCGAGTTTCTGCATCATCTGCCTTTTTATGGGCTGGCTGTTGTCTGTGTTGATGACGGCGGTGTGCGTGAGGTGATGGAAGAATGTACTCGCCCCATGCTCACTTATGGATTTTCAGAAGAAGCAGATCTGCGTGCCAGTAATGTTCGTCAGCAGGGCAATGTCACTGTGTTTGATGTTAGTCGTGCAGGACATGAAGGTGTGCTTGAGGTGAGCCTGAACATGGGTGGCCGTCACAATGTTTTGAATGCCTTGGCGGCCATCGCTGTGGCGCAGGAGTTGGACGTTAAGGATGACATTATTGTCCGTGCCTTGTCTGGTTTTGAAGGTATCGGCAGACGTTTTCAGATTAACGGTGAAGTTGAAACTGCCAAGGGCAAGGTGTTGTTGATTGATGACTATGGTCATCATCCGCGTGAAGTGGCGGCGATTGTCTCGGCGATCCGTGATGGTTGGCCAGACCGACGTCTAGTGGTGGCCTTTCAGCCGCATCGTTACAGTCGTACTCGTGATTTGTTTGAAGACTTTGCCATGACCTTGTCTGAGGTGGATGTGTTGGTGTTGCTGGAGGTTTATGCCGCTGGCGAAGAGCCCATCGCCGGTGCCGATTCGCGTAGTTTGGCCCGTGCCATTCGCACCCGTGGCCAGGTTGACCCGATCTTTATTGAGACGATTGATGATTTGCCTCATGCGCTCGAAGGGGTGATTCAGGGTGGTGACATTGTACTGACCCTGGGCGCAGGTAATGTCGGTGTTGCTGCGGCAAATTTGTTGCAGCAATGGCAGGGGGAGTCAGCATGATGGCGGCGATCCAGCAGACATTGCGTGGCAGCTTGAAATTGAACGAGTCTATGGCGCGTCATACGACCTGGCGTGTGGGTGGTCCGGCAGAGCGTTATTACGAGCCGGCAGATCTTGATGATCTGGCCGAGTTCCTGTCGCTACAAGATAAAAACGAAGCACTGATGTGGCTGGGTTTAGGCAGCAATCTATTGGTGCGTGAAGGTGGTATACGCGGCACGGTGATCATTACTTCTGGTTTGTTGAGCGAGATCGAATTATTGGATGAAGGCTTGGTGCGAGTTGAGGCTGGTGTTACTTGTGCCAAGGCGGCCCGTTTCTGTGCTCGTCAGCAGCTGGTGGGTGTTGAGTTTCTTGCCAGTATTCCCGGTACCATGGGCGGTGCTTTGGCCATGAACGCCGGTGCCTTTGGTGGTGAAACCTGGCAGCACGTTGTTGCTGTGGAAACAATTGACCGTTATGGCAAGCAGCACCTGCGTCAGCCGGAAGAATTCGAAGTGGCCTATCGTCGTGTCAAGGGTGTGCCTGGCGAATGGTTTGTTGCTGCGCACCTGAGGCTGCATCAAGGCGATAGTGAAACAGCGACTGCACGTATTAAAGAGCTGTTGGAAAAACGTAATGCGTCTCAGCCGATTGGACTGCCCAGTTGTGGTTCTGTGTTCAGAAACCCAGAGGGCGATCATGCGGCTCGTCTGATTGAAGTCAGTGGTTTGAAGGGCTGTTGCATCGGTGGTGCCTGCGTCTCTGAGAAACACGCCAATTTTATTATCAATACCGGTAACGCTACGGCGTCAGATATTGAGGCATTGATTGAAAAGGTGGCGGCCGAGGTTGAGTCTCAGCATGGTGTGCAACTGATTCGAGAAGTTCATATTGTTGGGGAGTCTGCATAGATGAGTCTGCCACTGCAAAAGATCATTGATGCAAAGGCTTTTGGCAAAGTGGCGGTGCTGATGGGTGGCCGCTCAGCTGAACGTGAGATTTCACTCAAAAGTGGTGCTGCAGTGCTGGCAGCATTGCAGTCAAAAGCTATTGATGCACATGGTCTGGATGTATCAGACAATGTTTTGATGGATTTGCAGGCGGGTCAGTTTGATCGTGCCTTCATTATTTTGCATGGTCGCGGTGGTGAAGATGGCGTGATGCAGGGTGCGCTAGAGACTATAGGTATGCCATATACCGGTAGTGGTGTGTTGGGATCGGCTCTGGGGATGGACAAGCTGCGTTGCAAGCAGCTGTGGCAAGGGGCCGGAATGCCAACGCCAACATATGCTGAAGCGGACGAGGCGTCTAATTTTGCAGAGCTGATAGATGTGTTGGGCTTGCCGTTGATCGTCAAGCCTGCCTGTGAAGGATCCAGTATCGGTATGAATAAAGTGGTTGATCCGTCACAGCTTGCCCACGCGGTGCGCGAGGCAGCTGCCAATGATGAACGTGTACTGGTTGAACAGTGGATAAATGGCGCGGAATACACAGTGGCGGTGTTGAATGGCGAGGCCTTGCCGGCAATTCGGTTGCAAACACCCAATGCCTTTTATGACTTTGCGGCCAAGTATCAGGCAACGGATACGGCCTATCACTGCCCTTGCGGTTTGGCTGAAGATAAAGAGCTGCAGTTGCAGCAACTGGCAGTGCAGGCATTTAAATCGGTCGGAGCCCATGGTTGGGGGCGAGTGGATTTTATGGCTGATGAGGCGGGCAACTTTTATCTGTTGGAAGTAAACACCGTACCGGGTATGACAGATCATAGTCTGGTGCCAATGGCGGCAAAGGCAGCGGGTTTGAATTTTTCTGAGCTTGTCTGGCGCGTGCTTGAAACTAGTTTTGGCAAGGGGGTGAATCGATGAGGCTTCCATGGCAGAAAAGCAAGCCAAAGAAAAAACACAATCGTCGTGTGAATCAAGAAAAGCCTAAAGCTGGAATTAAGTTGCGGCAGTGGGATTTTAATCCGCGCCTGATGACTCAGGCCGGTGTAACACTGTTGTTGATAGTTGTTTCCTATGCCGTGTGGCTGAAGTTGATGGATCCACAGACCTTGCCTTTGCAGCAGGTGAAGCTTGAGGCGCCATTTGAAAAGATTACAAAAGAGCAGTTGCATGAAGTTGTCAGTGCACAGGTCAATGGTGGATTTTTTAGTGTTGATGTTGCTGCTGTGACTGATGCCGTGAGCGCTTTGCCGTGGGTGGATACGGTTGAGGTGCGTCGTGTCTGGCCGGACGCCTTGCATGTCACGGTAAAAGAACAAGTGGCGTTGGCGCGTTGGCGCGACCAGGCCTTGATCAATGTTCGTGGTGAGTTGTTTTCGCCTGCGATAGAAAGTTTTCCTGCCGGAATGGTGGAATTGCATGGGCCTGACAATAGCGTTGCCAGCATGGCGCATCAGTTCAGCCTGTTTAATCAGTCGCTTGAGCAGGCAGGTTTGAATATGAAACGTATTGTTTTGTCGCAAAGGCGGGCCTGGGAGCTGGAGTTGAATGATGGTGTCACTGTTGTCCTGGGTCGCAGTGATATGGAAAAGCGTTTACAGCGTTTTGTGAAGTTTTATTCGCCGTTATTGGCTGCGGCTGAGAAGGTCAGGCGGATTGATATGCGTTATACCAACGGCTTTGCCGTGCAGTGGCGAGTTTAGTGCTGATGAGTACTGGAGAATTTAGTTAGATGTCAAAAAAGACTGAAAAAAATTTGATTGTTGGTCTGGATATTGGCACCTCCAAGGTGGTGGCGATTGTCGCCGAGGTTTCGGTTGAAAGCGGTATGGAGATCATTGGTATTGGCTCGCATCCTTCGCGTGGTTTGAAAAAAGGTGTGGTGGTCAATATTGAATCGACCGTGCAATCGATTCAGCGCGCTATTGAAGAGGCGGAGTTGATGGCGGGTTGCCAGATTCATTCGGTCTATGCCGGGATTGCTGGGAGTCATATTCGTAGTCTCAATTCACATGGCATTGTCGCGATTCGTGACAGTGAGGTGAATCCTGCTGATGTGGATAGGGTGATTGATGCTGCGCGTGCGGTGGCGATTCCGGCGGATCAAAAAATCCTGCATATCTTGCCGCAGGAGTTTGTGATCGATAAGCAGGAAGGGATTCGTGAGCCGGTGGGAATGTCGGGTGTCAGGCTTGAGGCGAAGGTGCATATGGTGACGGGTGCTGTGAGTGCTGCGCAGAACATCATCAAATGTGTACGCCGCTGTGGTCTGGAAGTGGACGACATCATTCTTGAGCAGCTGGCATCAAGTTACTCGGTGTTGACTGAAGATGAAAAAGAGCTGGGTGTTTGTCTGGTGGATATTGGTGGTGGTACCACCGACATAGCTGTCTTTACCGATGGTGCGATCAGTCATACCGCGGTCATTCCGATTGCTGGCGATCAGGTGACTAATGATATCGCTGTGGCGCTGCGGACACCGACGCAACACGCTGAAGAAATCAAGATTAAATACGCTTGTGCCTTGACTCAGTTGGCCAGTCCAGAGGAAACCATTGAGGTGCCTAGTGTGGGTGAACGGCCGCCGCGTCGATTGGCGCGTCAAACGCTGGCGGAAGTGGTTGAGCCGCGTTACGAAGAGTTGCTGAGCCTGATTCAAGCTGAGCTGCGTAGAAGTGGTTTTGAAAACTTGATTGCTGCCGGGATTGTAATGACCGGTGGTAGTTCAAAAATGGAAGGTGTGATTGAGTTGGCAGAAGAAATATTCCACATGCCAGTACGGCTGGGTTCGCCCCAGTACGTCACCGGTTTAGTGGATGTGGTACGAAACCCTATTTACGCCACAGGAGTGGGTCTGTTGCTGTTTGGGAATCAGCATCGGAATGATCGCGGCGGTGATTCGGCGGTTGGAGTGAATGCAAAGGGTGTTTGGGAGCGGATGAAGAATTGGTTTAAGGGTAATTTTTAAAAAGTATTTATTTTGTCGGAAATTAAGGAGATTTTAATATGTTTGAGTTAATGGATACCTATACGCAAAACGCTGTCATCAAAGTGCTGGGTGTTGGTGGCGGTGGTGGCAATGCCGTTGAGCATATGGTGGCAGGTAATATTGATGGGGTGGATTTTATTGCTGCAAATACCGATGCTCAGGCATTGAAAAAGTCGTCGGCCAAGACTGTGTTGCAGCTGGGTTCAAGTTTTACCAAGGGCCTGGGTGCAGGTGCTGATCCTGAGATTGGCCGTAAGTCGGCGATGGAGGATCGTGAGCGTATTGTTGAGATGATTGACGGCGCGGATATGTTGTTTATCACTGCAGGCATGGGTGGTGGTACAGGTACAGGGGCTGCACCTGTTGTTGCTCAGGTTGCTAAGGAAATGGGTATTTTGACCGTGGCTGTTGTGACGCGTCCGTTTTCGTTTGAAGGCAACAAACGTAACAATATTGCCAATGCCGGGATTGAAGAGCTGTCGCAGCATGTTGATTCATTGATTACGATTCCAAATGAAAAGCTGCTGCATGTGCTGGGTAAGAATGTTTCTCTGTTGCAGGCTTTTGCTTCTGCCAATGATGTTCTTTTGGGCGCGGTGCAGGGAATTGCTGAGCTGATAACCCGTCCAGGTTTGATCAATGTCGATTTTGCCGATGTTCGTACGGTGATGTCTGAAATGGGGATGGCAATGATGGGGTCTGGCAAGGCCAGCGGTGAAGACCGTGCCCGCATAGCTGCGGAGACAGCGGTCGCTAGTCCATTATTGGAAGATATCGATTTGGCTGGTGCGCGTGGAATACTGGTAAATGTCACTGCTGGTTTGGATATGTCGATAGGCGAATTTGAAGAGGTGGGTAATACCATCAGGGAATTTGCTTCTGATGATGCAACGGTTGTTGTTGGTACTGTAATTGACCCTGAAATGGTTGATGAGCTGCGAGTAACTGTCGTTGCAACTGGTCTGGGTCAGGCGCAAGCAGTGGCGGCTGATGCGCCGGTCAAGCTGGTTTACCAGAACCAGCAGAGCAGTGAGCCTGTAGTTGCTGAAAAGAAATACGAGGACCTGGATCGCCCAACGGTCATGCGTGCCCAGACTGCGGCATCGAGGGGGGCGGCTACAACAGAAGATGCAAGTTTGGATTATCTGGATATTCCTGCCTTCCTGCGTCGTCAGGCGGATTGATGGAAATTAGATTCGGGTCATAGGATAGGGCCTGTGGCTCGTCGCGATTGGGGTGGAATTGTGCTATTCTTTGCCGCAATTATGGCCAGTCCCTGCCTGGGGCGTGGTCGTTGTGGCTAGAATTGGAGTGAATGGTCAGAAATGATTAGGCAGCGTACCCTGAAAAACGTTATCCGCGCTACTGGCGTTGGTTTGCATACAGGTGAAAAAATTTACCTGACGCTTCGTCCTGCGCCGGTTGATTCAGGTATTGTATTTCGCCGCGTCGATCTTGATCCTGTGGTTGAAATTGCTGCTAGAGCGGAAAATGTTGGTGACACTCGTTTGTCGACGACTCTAATCCAGGATGGCGTGCGTATTTCGACGGTTGAGCACCTGCTTTCGGCAATGGCTGGTCTGGGTATTGATAATGCTTGTATCGATCTTAGTGCTCCAGAAGTCCCTATTATGGATGGTAGTGCTGGGCCGTTTGTGTTTTTGCTGCAATCTGCCGGAGTTGAAGAGCAGGATGCGCCAAAGCGTTTTATTCGCATAAAGCGCTCGGTCGTGGTCGAAGATGGTGATAAATGGGCGAAGTTTGAGCCTTTTGAGGGGTTTAAGGTCTCTTTTGCCATCGATTTTGATCATCCCGCTTTTCATGGTCGCTCTAAGGAAGCTTGTATAGATTTCTCTACCACCTCGTTTGTTAAAGAGGTTAGTCGGGCGCGTACCTTTGGTTTTATGCGTGATATCGAGGCGCTACGGGCTAAAAATCTGGCTCTGGGTGGCAGTATGGAAAATGCAGTCGTTGTTGATGACTACCGGATACTCAATGATGACGGGCTGCGTTATGAGGACGAGTTTGTTAAACACAAGGTTCTCGATGCAATCGGTGATCTTTATCTGCTTGGCCGTAGTCTGATTGGTGCTTTCAGTGGTCATAAATCTGGCCATGCTTTGAATAACCAGTTGCTTCGTACTCTGATGGCGCAGGAGGATGCCTGGGAGTTGGTGACATTTGAGGGTGGTGAGCAGGCACCTATCTCTTTTATGCAGCCTCTGTTGGCAACATAGCAGTGATAGATTTTAGACTTCCATCGCAATTTTAAATTAAACTGGCAAAATTGGTATCAAGCAAGTTCTTGCTGGTTCGATAAGAATAATAGGAAGGCCAGCTAAGTGGGTTTTCTGGCGCGTTGAGAGAGGCGCTGAAGTGCCTGTTTTAGTTTTGGGTCTGAGGTTGTTTCTGATAGTTCAATCAATAGCTTAGATGTTTGTTGTGACATTATGGTCGCTGGCCTTGTCTGTTTGTCGATGATAATGTCAGTTTTGATTGGTTTGATTTGAATGGTCAGAGTCTGGATTTGAAGATCCCGAAAACCTTTGATAATTTTAGCTTGCTGTAATCGCAGGCGCGTTGCCCAGGCTGATGATGAGCATAATATAGTAAGAGATCCTCTCTCGATGGTAGCTATCTCATAGTGCTGTGCGATGACTGTAGGCAAAATGCCGCTAAGGCGATGGTTGAGTCTTTTTATGTTGTTGGCCTGCTCTACAAGACGCTGTGTGGCGGGTCTTGAACTGAGGATTTTGTTTAGTGGGGTCGGTGTTTTCAAGTTGATTTCCGGCGGTACAGCGATTCATTGATTAGATTTGTGTAGGTGCTAAAGTTAAGTATGGCTATTATTCTATTACCTAAGAACTCAAAAGGAGCAGTGCGGCATTATAGTCGCCGTTCAGTCTTTTTTAGTTTATCAGTAATAGTGTTGTTAGTGCCTGTTGTTGCTATGTTTGCCGGTTATTCCATGGGCGTTAATGATGTAGTGGTACAAAAAGAGCGTTTGTCTGAAAGCCTGCGTAGTGAGCTGGAATTACAGCGACAGGATATTGAGAGTGCAAAGCAGGGGGCGCAAGAGAACATTAATGCCCTAACCCTGCGCTTGGCGGAATTACAATCACGCGTGGTGAGGCTTGATGCGTTGGGTGAGCGCCTGACTGAGATGGCGGACCTTGAAAAAGGTGAGTTTGATTTTCATAGTGCTCCAGCTCAAGGTGGTCCTGCTGCGGTGGCTGATGGTTTGCCTGAGGCTGGGGTGAATGATTTTATGGTTTCATTCGCTGGCTTGAGTGCGCAGCTGGATGACCGTGAGCAGCAGTTAGCGGTGCTAGAGTCACTGTTAATGTCAAAAAATCTTGAAGACGAGGTGTTTCCCGCTGGTTTTCCTGCAGAGAAAGGCTGGTTGTCATCATTTTTTGGTACACGGACAGACCCATTTACAGGGCGCCCAGCTCAGCATAATGGCGTAGATATTGCCGGTAAGCTGGG
>Ga0316204_10002844_pt1 | contig 37281 bp, 20 predicted proteins | sample 6monrhotite_MG_2_FD_205661 | JGI IMG/M metagenome (GOLD analysis project Ga0316204, IMG submission 205661) | Microbial mat bacterial communities from mineral coupon in-situ incubated in ocean water Damariscotta River, Maine, United States -... | ecosystem: Environmental > Aquatic > Marine >... | reverse complement strand
TATTGCATGTATTGCCTACGCTAGAAGTAGGTGGCATGGAGAACGGTGTTGTCAATGTCGTGAATGGACTTGATGAACGTTTTAATTCTTCAATATTTTGTCTAGACGATCTTGGAGCTTTAAGTAGCAGGGTCAAGAGAGAAAAAGTTAATGTTCGATCTTTTAATAAGCCACCTGGAAAAGCACCTCTTTTGATATATACATTGGCAAAACTTTTTAAAAGTGGTGACTTTGATGTTGTTCATACTCATAATAAATTGACATTAGAATATGCGGTACCAGCGGCATTGTTAGCAGGCGTCCCTTTGGTTGTCCATGGTATTCATGGCGCGTCACCAACACCAGGCCCAATACGAAGGTCTATATATCAGTTTTTATATGCTCGTTTTGATGCGGTCATGCTTGTTTCAGAAGCCCTTAGAGATGATGTTACAAATAAGTGGGCTGTTAACGATAATAAAATACACACTATTATTAACGGTGTTGATAGTGAACTTTTTTGCCCTAAGGATAAGGTACAGGGCCTCGCAAAAAAGCACGGTATATCAGGTGACGAGTTTATTCTAGGGAGTGTTGGTCGTCTTAGCTCTGTAAAAAACTATTCAATACTAATTGATCTTGTAGCAAAATTGAGAGACAAGGGTAATAACGTTAAAGGCCTCATTGTTGGTAATGGTCCAGAGCTAGACAAGCTCACTTCTCATATTAATGATAAAGGTTTAAAAGACAGCTTTATATTGGTTGGTGAATCAAATGAAATACCCGATTATCTTGCTATTATGGATCTATTTATTCTTCCTTCATTAAGTGAAGGAATGTCTAATAGTATTTTAGAGGCTATGAGTTGTGGTAAAGCGATTGTAGCAACAAGGGTAGGGGGTAACCCAGAACTTGTAAAAGATGAGGTTAACGGTATTCTTGTCACTCCAGATAATTTAGATAGTTTGTTACAGGCTACGGAATTATTAATGAATAATGCAAATATACGAGAACAGATGGGTGAGGAGTCTCGGCGTATTATAGAGAATAAATATTCTCTAAAGTGTATGGTTGAAAATTATGCCAATTTTTATATTAAAATGTTAGATAATAAAACTATGACTTGATGTTTATAATAAATTTAAGTCTTTAAGGCATTCTGACATAGTGTCAAATGGAAAACTATCCAGAAGATTATCAAGACGAGGTGTTGTTTTTCTAAGATTTGTATAGTGTCTAATATTTGACAATATACCGGCACCTTTAATTCTTGGTTGTTCAGGGTCAACTTCCCAGGGGTGTAAATAAAAAACGAAACTCTGGTCTTGTTTATTGATTTGATTTAGCCCCCACTTTGTCAGTGCGTAGGGGAGTAAGCGAAAATACCCCCCACCTGCTACAGGAAGAGTTAGATGTTTTTTGCGTAAAACGGTAATAGGAAATTCAATTATTGTAGCTCCAGATGGGGTAGCAAGTTTATGTGGTAGAGGGTTAGCATCAGGTATCCCATAGCGATCATGACGCATTGGGAAGATGGATGAATCATATTTAAAGCCCTCTTCTACTAAAATATCAAGTGCCCAAAGTGACTTTTCAGTAATGGAGTACGTGGCGGCTCGATATCCTATAACCTCTTGTTGGCATATGTCTTCAAGAAGTTTCTTACTCTCTCTGGTTTCATCTTGAAAAACTTTTTTATCTTGAGTATATATCAAGCGATGGCTCATACCATGACAAGCAATTTCATGCCCACGTGATGCAATTTCTTTTACGATGTATGGTGCTTTCTTAGCGACCCAGCCTAAAATAAAAAATGTACCTTTTATGTGATGTTTATCTAGGAGGTCGAGTATTAATTGAGTGTTTCGTTCTGCACGGAAGGGGTAATTATCCCATTGTGATCTGTCTACGGCTTTAGAAAAAGCTTCAACCTGAAAGTAGTCTTCTACATCAATCGTAAATGCATTCTTCATTTAAAGGCCTTTATTTTGTATTCGCCATAATTCGTACGGTTAATATATCCTACTGAGCCATCATAAGAGATAACTTTACCTGGGACACCAACGACGACTGCATTATCTTCAATGTCTTTTGTCACGACGCAATTTGCCCCGATAGCTACATTGTTACCAATGTGTATGTTTCCAATTATCTTTGTACCTGGTGCAATATACACATTATCACCAATAACGGGTGTGCCTTTTTTGGAACCTCTATTGGCACGACCTAGAGTAACTCCCTGAGAAATATTGCAGTTTTTTCCAATAATAGTGTCGTTATTAACAAATATCCCAGAAAAGTGACCAATATAAAAGCCGCTTTCTATGGGTGTAGACCAATGAATGGAAATGGCATACTTATACGTATAATGGATGTGAAAAAGTTTAGCTATATGGTAAAGGCCGTAACGAGAGAACCATTTAGTATGTAAAAATGCACATGTCCTCATCCAGAATGTATATTTGAATGAGGGGTTAAATAATAAGTTTGAAAAGAGTGCTAGATAGCTGCTGCTTCCTGAGTGGCGGTATAGATCGGAATTGACAAGGAAAATATAGTGTGAAAAATCCATCTATCTGAATACCTGAAGCTTTAATAATACCTGATTAATTGCGAAGCAGGGTTAATTAATCGAAGTCGCATTTTATTTAATATATCTAATATTAAACTGATTCTAGACTATTATCCAATGTCAGGGGTTTATTTTGTTAGTATATCTTATATATTTATGAATTTTGACTATAACCAAAGGCAGAAGGATTATATAATCTGTGCTATATGTCATTAAGTAAAAATTAGTTATATTCATAGCTAAAAGATACTGAAAAGCTGTGAATTATTATTTGAACTACTTTCATCATATTTTGGATAAACATGTTTTGATGTTGGTTGTTACAATGCCTAATATCTACAAATTTAAGGCTAAATATGAGATAAACTGTTTTTTGGAGCACTTACTTATCATAGTAATATTAATAACAATCTTAGCAAGTAAGGCGAAAATTCAGTTCTGGCTAAATAGCCAAAATTTAAAGAATGTTTAATTACGCCATTGTAGGGAAACTATCTTAAAGACGGGCTTAATTGCTATATAGAGCTAAACCATGATACCCGTTATATCTAGTATGCAAACCCCAAATTATCCTAAATAAATGGAATACTATTTTTATGTCAAAAAGAGGCTTTTCAAGATTATTGCTAATATCATATAGCTTCCCTCCAATTAATCATGCTGGGGCATATCGCTTACTAAGTTTTGCTCGGCATTTTAATCAGTCAGGTATCGATGTTTCTGTTGTAACGCCATCTATAGGTAAGAAGATGGCTGTAGATGATCAATTGCTGGATATGTTAAGTGACCAGGTTAAAGTATATCATACTAAAGCTTACAAACTTCCTTTTATAGAAAATGAATGGCTTGCAAAAAACATAGTAGGTAAGGTATGGAATCGTCTTATCAATATTGCTAATAAATTCCTAGTTCCCGTCGATTCGTGTTTTTTCTGGATTTTTTCAGCTTTCTTTCAGGCTAAAAAGTTAATTAATACAGATGGTGTTGATACTGTTTTAGTATCGAGTCCACCACATTCATCGCAGCTGATTGGCTTGCTACTTAAAAAGGTTTTTAATGTACGTTTAGTCGTAGATTTTCGCGATGGTTGGAAGCACAATATATTTAATAGGGTGGCAAACGTCCCATTATCAAGATTCCAACATTGGGCGGAAACATCTGTATTAAAAAGTGCGGACCTTATAATTGCAAATACACCAACCAATAAAGTCTTACTAGAACAGGATTACCCTTTTGTATCTGGAAAAGTGCATGTAATCACTAATGGTTACTTTAAGGATGAAGGTAATAACGCAGACGAATATTATGAAAATGTTTCATTTAATAATGAAAAATTTATTTTAGCGTATACAGGTGAGTTTTATGAAGGTTATTCAAAAACTATATTGAATGCGCTTTCAAAATTAAAGAAAAGGCGACCTGATTTATCTCAAAAATTTATATTTGAGATTGTTGGTTTGATGTATGACGAAGATCATGAGTTGGTTAGGTCTTTAGATATTGAAGATGTTGTAAATTACCGAGGTTTTGTGCCTTACAAGCAAGCTACTTCATTGGCAAAAAATGCTGACGTGTTACTGATTACATACCTCGATAATCCCAATGTGAATAATGTAGTTCCCAGTAAATTATATTTTTATATGGGCCTTAGAAAGCTAATATTAGCTATTGCACCATCTGGGGATTCTGCCGATATTATTAAGGAAGTTAATGCCGGGTGCGTAATACCACCTAGTGATGTTGATGCGGTTTCTCAACAGATAGAACAATGGATATATTCTGATGAAAAACCTAAGGCTAATTATAATGAAGAAATAAGAGAGCATTATTCACGTGAATATCTGGCTAAAAAATTACATGCTCTTATCGAAGAAATTGCGAATAGGTAGATAAGAATCTATGTTTTCTGATATTCGTCGTTTAGGCAAGCATGCGTCAATTTATACTATAGGTAACTTGCTAACTAAACTAGCTGGGTTCTTGTTGTTGCCTCTTTATACAAGTTATTTAACACCTGCTGATTATGGAACATTGGAGTTGTTATTATTAGCAGCGCCAATAATATCAACCGCTCTAGGTGCAGGTCTTAGTCAGGCAACAGTAAGGCTTTTTTACGATTCCGAAGAAAAAACATATAGAAAAAAACTTGTAGCTACGGCTTTATATACATCATTTATAGGGTCTGCAATAGGATGTTTTATTTTAATTAGTTTGAGTGATTTTTTTTCTAATTTTTTCTTTAAGGATAACCTCCATCAGGACTTTTTCATATTGGTATTCTATGCATTATTTTTTGAGTTATGTATGGAAGTCCCACTGTCTTTTATCCGAGTAATGGAAAGGTCAATATTTTTTGTAACAGTTTCTCTGATGAGATTGTTGTTAGCAATTTCTCTTAATGTGATGTTTTTAGTGTATTTGGACACTGGGCTAGTAGGCATATTATATAGTGATGTTATTACAGCTTTATTTGCTGCAATACTTCTTGTTTGGACCACAGTCCGATATTGTGGTTTTCATTATTCTCTATCTCTGTTAAAAGACCTGTTTGTATATGGGTTCCCACTCATATTTGTAGGCTATGGGATGATTGCTTTAAGCCTCGTAGACAGATATTTATTGTCGATACATGTTGATTTAACTGCGTTAGGTATTTATTCGCTTGGTTTGAAATTTGCAACATTGTTGACGATAGTAGTGGTTACGCCTTTTTGGCGAAGCTATGGGCCGTTTAGGTTTTCTATTATGAAACAGGATAATGCAAAGCAAATATATGCTCGAGTATTTACTTATTATATTATAGTTTCTTGCTGGGCCGCCCTTGGCCTCTCTTTGCTAGGCAGAGAAGTTGTTTTCATTATGACAGATGAATTATTCTGGGATGCTTATAAAATTATTCCATATCTATCAGTTGGATTAATATTTTATGGTACGTATTACATGGTACAAACAGGAATATATATAAACAAAAAGACTAAATATATTGGTTATATTATGAATTCTGTTGCACTTGTGAAGATTGCTATTGCTTGGTGGTTAATTAAAGAATGGGGGGTATATGGCGCTGGAGTATCGTCAATCATCGGTTTCTTACTTCTATCTATCATTACATATGTAGTAGCTCAGAAAATTTACCCGATTTCTTATGAATGGTGGCGGGTTGTCAAGGTTATTTTGTTAATGTCTATTGCTTATATTGCTGGTGTTTCACTAGAAGACTATAACTTATGGATAGTCGTACTTATCAAGTTAATGATTCTTATGGCTATCCCAGTGATAATAGTATGGGGTAGAATATTGCATGATGATGAAAAGGCTATTGTATTAAATAAATTATCAATTTTATTTACTAAGTTAAAGCTAAGGCATAGCGATGTATAACTATAGTCAATCTGATTATTCTCATATAGCTGATGGTATAAAATTATTTTTACCATGCAATAATAAAATTAATGTTTTATATGTGGGTAAGCCTGGACCTATACTTTCTATTTTGTCCGCATCATTCGATAAAGTGTATTACATTTGTGATGATCTTGTCGATGAGCAGTATAATGAAATTATTTTCTTATCTGAGGAAAACCTAACAAAATATTTTACTAAAAAAAATAAGAAAGAAAATATACTTATACTGATGGACGATAGCAATCTTACCTTGATAAAAGATAATCAAAGTCTTTTTTCATATGCTCTAGTGCTTGGAGAGTCTGTACAGAATGAAATTTGCTTATCGTTCAAGGAGACTAATAGAGTTTTACTTCGTTCAAGGTGGGAGTGGATATCGCCCGAATTGTTTAACTGGTCAAAAATAAGGGCAGGTGTACTAGACTTGTCTGAAACGTCGATTATTAAATCATGTTTACTATATGTTTCTGTCCGCTTTCCGGCTCTTCTACATTTTTTTACATCGAATAAAAATTCATTTTATATAAATAAGACAACTGATTCTTATGACTCTTTTCTTGAGAGTATACTGTCGGATATAAGCAAGCACTTATTTATAGATAGTGAGAATTTATATATTAACAGATTTATTATGTCTTCTGCGCAATGCATAATATTGGATGTACTAGTATCTAATTCAGATCAATCATGGATTGTTCGAATTCCTATGAGTGAAACAGGCCGTACTCGATGTAAGCTAAATGAAAAGTCACTGCAAAAGCTTGATGGTCATTTTGGTAAATCTATTGTTCCGACTATTGAGTATGTTAATCCAAAAGATACATATTATTATACAATAGAAAAAAAGTTATCTGGTTATACTCCGGCTGAAGGTAAGGGCTCTAAGCGCTTAATTCAATCTGCAGGTAGTTTATTAAGAGAGCATGCACTTAAATGTGGAAATAAGATCACTATAAATGATGATAACTTCAATAATCTAATAGGTGAATATATTTCAGATTTTTGCTCCATGATCCCCGATGGAAAAAGTAAAATTGAATCGACATTGAATAATCTATTGTCACTTTGCCTTAATGGCGTCGAATTGTATATAGGGCAGATGCATGGTGATTACAAGCTCGAAAATCTCATATTCGTTGATGATGCTGTTTATGGAGCCTTCGATTTTGATCTTTTTCGAATGAACGGGATTATAAATCTTGACGCTTTCCATCTTGTTGCAAATTCAAAATATGATCATAATTTTAATAGTGTTGACTCTCTCTTGATTGATTGTGTTAAAAATGGATGGGGTAATGATGGAATATTAAGTTTAATAGATATTGGAGATGTTTCTCAGTTTGATGACGAATTAAAATGGTTAGGGATGGTTGTATTGTATTGGGTTTATCATCATGGCAGGAAGAAAAAATTTACTGACGTGGTTTTTGATAAAGTAGCATTCGCATCTATAGAATTTGTATTAGAGAATTTTTTATTCAAAGCGAATGAGTTAGAGTGACTTCGTCTTGCAAGGTCTTAATATCTTACTATGTTTTATAAAAATCCTATTTTTCAATAATATTTTAGTGATCTATAGTGCTTAGATATTCTGATTATTCTATTTTAAATATTTACTTAATATTTTATTAAAGTAATGCATATTATATTTCTACAAAAATTTATAAGTGGTTCAGAATAAGTGGCCTATTTACTTTTTATATTATATCTATTTTTAAATGTTGTGGCAGCACATAGATGGGATGGTGATCCGGTTATTTCCCCTGATCCTGTTGTCGCTCTCTTGGCATTATTCTTTGCATTTTTATCTAGTGAACGACCAAGAGACATTCCTGGAATAAACGTGCAGATATTTTTTGCTATATTGTTCTTTGGCTGGTTCTATATGTCTTCTGTCGTCAATGAATCTAGTGTAAGAGCTCTTGAATATACCTCAAAGGGATTTTTACTTTACATTATCGCTTCATTTGCAATTGTTAATGTAAAGCAATTCAAAATTGTAATGCTCGCATTTGTGCCAATGGCTTTAGTGATAGCAGTAAATGGGATATTAACAATAGACTATGATAGTGGATTTGTGCCTCTTGAATTGAGCTGGGGATATCGGTTGAACTGGATCAATACATATGATGATTCTAACTCGACTGCTATGTTCCTTAATATTGCGATTACAGTACTATTTGTACATATTCTTGAGTCCAAAGCCATGGTCTCCAGGTTGATCTCTATAGTTCCAATGATTATTCTGGGTTACGCCGTAAAATTAACAGACTCTAGAGCAGGGTTGCTTGAGATGCTCGTTTCGATAATTGTAATTTTATATCTTAAGTTTGGCATTAAAAAAACAATGCTATATGCATCGCCAATTATGATTGCAGTATTGAGTGTTTTTGCTGGTAGAATGATGGAAATTAATACAGATGACTCATCAGCTCAAAACAGAATGGTATTCTGGTCTCGCGCATTTGAATATTTATGGGATCAGCCAATACTTGGGTTAGGTTATACGGGTTTGGCAAATACTTTAGGGATGCAAGGTCACAACACGTTTGTTGAGATATATACAGAATCTGGATTGCCTGGTTATGTGTTTTTCATGGGAATGTACTATATAGCAGCAAAAGGATTGTTTAGTACTCTAGGTGAACTTAAGAAGAATGAACAACTTGCAGAACTTGCTCCGATTCTATATATCATTTCGGGTGTAACAGCTGCAATACTCGTTGGTGCATGGTTTAATACAATATATCATGAACTAATATATATATGGTTGGGTATATGGACAGCAGTATATAGATTGGCTTACAAAATTACACCGAATGTAGGCATTGAATTTGGGAAACAGGATTTTATAAGGTTAATAATGGTCTCTATGGGAGTTATGGTGCTAATTAGAGTGTTTATTCATTTCTACATTTGATTTTCTGCTTTTAATAGATTCTATATACTGGGTGGGTCTTATTACAATAAGTAAAGAACTACCTGCACATGAAATGCTTTTATTGAAATAGGGGCTATTTTATCATTGGTAAAAATTAATGATTATAAATATACAAGATAAATATTTTCAAGGTTACAAACATAGTGAATAAATTTATTAAACAACTGATTCGTTTAGTCTTAAATATGTTCGGGATGATTTGGTCATTAAAAGATGCTTCTGGAAAGAAGGTTGTGTATTTAACTTTTGATGATGGTCCGCATCCAGAATATACTAGTCAGGTATTAGATGTACTCGCAGAAAATAAAGTGAGAGCTACTTTTTTTATAGTCGGCAACAATGCTGAGAAATATGACAAGCTAATGAGTCGTATTGTAAACGATGGACATATTATAGGTAATCATACATATACACATAAATGCCTTGATCAAGCAAGCTACTCAGAAATTGATGAGGAAATAGAAAAAACTGATAGGTTATTAAATCAGTGGAGTGGAAATAAAAAACATCTTATTCGTTTACCTAAGGGACAGCTTGGCTTATTGTATTGTTGGTATTCTTTAATGAACTCAAGAAATACAATATTCTGGAATGTTGATCCTAAGGATTTCATTTGTTCCCATAGCAGACAAGTTCTTAACGGTATTAATGTTGATGATTTTCGAGGTGGTGAAATTATCTTGCTCCATGACAATTCAGTAATAACAGTTGATGCATTAAAAAGTTTGATTCCAGATTTATTAAATCGTGGATACAAATTTAAATCGTTGGAGCTGTAGAGTGATTACGAATAATGAATTACTAGACAATAATACGACTCCGGAAATTGTAATCAGACAAGTGGATTATGATTGGTTGCTACAGAATTCAAAGAAAATTGATGAACTTGCTCTTTTGCAGAAGGAACCAACGCCTTTCGCAAGCTCTTCATGGCTGGAGGCATGGTGGAATGTCTTTTCAACTAATCATCAACTACTGTTACTTGTAGTAGTTAATAATGATGAATTAGTTGGTTTTCTTCCGTTTATGAAAACTAATGTCGCCAGGGTATTTACTGTGCTGGAGTGTCTGGCAAGTGGTCGCAGTGATCATGCTCCATTATTATGCAAAAAAGGATATGAAGACGCTGTTTTTTCAAATGCCTCAAGGTTTTTACGTGAAACATATACAAATTGGGATGTGATTTCTCTTCGTGCATTACAAGATACACAGAAAGAGATGCTTGATATGTATTTTAATTTAAGGCCATCATTCAAAGTCAATGATGATGTATCTCCTACGCTTAAAATTGAAGGTAGCTGGGATGATTACTTGATGGGAAAAAGTAAAAAGCATCGCGGTAACATAAGACGACTGATTCGCAATGCTGAAAGTATTGATGAGTTAGAGGTGTCGCTTTTAAATAATATTAATAATGATCTTCTAAAGGAAGTGTCTGAAGTAGAACGAAGTAGCTGGAAGGGCACTGATGGTAACTTGCGAATAAGTGGTTCTGGCTATGATTTTTTTATGTCAGCACTAACTGAATTTTCCAAAAAAGAAATGCTTGAACTGTGGACATGTAGATATAAAGGTCAGTTAGTGTCATACATTATTACTTTTAGTTTTGCTAAGAGTATATATTTTTATAATGGCGCGTATGTAGCGAATTATAAGGATCTTCATATACCTATAAAAGTATCACCAGGTACACTGCTAATTGCATTAGCATTGAAATCTGCATATGATCGGAATTTTATAAATTTTGATTTTTTGAGAGGGGATGAAGCTTACAAAGCTGAATGGGCTAAAGACTGGCGTGATTTATACCAGTATGTGGCACCTAACAAAGGAATAAAGGCGTACTTATCTTTCATTGTTTTGTTCCGTTTACGTTGGTGGTTACGTGAATATCCACTAGCGCAAAAGATTTGGCGTTTTATACAATCAAATTGAGGTTAAGATGAATAAATACATGGTATATCATCATAGAACTCAAGGACATGGTGCTGAAGGAGTTCATATCAAGGGAGTAGTTGATGGCCTTGTCCAACTAGGCTATGAACTGGATATCATATCACCACCTGGTGTTGATCCTCTGCATACAGCTGGAAGCTTTAGTGGAAAAAAGAAAAAACCTACCTTTAAAGCTCGTCTCTTGAGTTATATTAGTGATTATTCACCACAATGGTTTTTTGAGATTTCTGAACTTGTATATAACATTTTTGGTTATAAGAAATTGAATTTTTTATTGAAGAATAGAAAACCAGAATTTATATATGAACGCTATGCTTTGTTTCTGCTTGCAGGCGTATGGGCAAAACGAAAATTTGGTGTTCCTCTGATTTTGGAAGTTAATGACTGTGGCGGATTAAAACGCTCCAGAAAACAGTCATTTGTTCGTCTTGCAGACTATATAGAAAACATAGTTTTCTCTTCTGCGGACTCAATTATTGTTGTATCCAGCTTTTTAAAGGATGAGTTATTGAAACGTGGTATTACAGAGGACAAAGTGCATGTATTTCCAAATTCTGTTGATGTATGCAAGTTTAATCCTAACGTTTCAGATGAAAAATATAAAAATAAGTATAATTTAGTTGACGTAACAAGTTTTGGCTTTGTGGGTTGGTTTGATCCATGGGATCGTTTAGATTTTTTAATCGAAGCATTTTCAGTTGTCCATAAAGAACGTCCTGAAACACGATTATTGTTAATTGGTGATGGGCCTGGGCGCCAAAAATTACAAAATCTTATCGAAGAATATCGTCTTAGTCATAGTGTAATCTTGACAGGTGCTGTTCAGAGAAATGAAATTCAATCACTCATTGCAGCGCTTGATGTTTGTGTGATACCGCACTCCAATTTATTTGGGTCACCTATTGTGTTATTTGAGTTTATGGCGATGGCCAAGGCTGTTATTGCTCCTTCACTACCGCCTATACTTGATGTCCTAACGGATAAAGAAAATGGTTTGATTTTTAATACTGAAGATAAAAGTAAGCTTGTAGAGAATATGATGGAGTTAATTGATAACCCTGAATTAAGACAACAGTATGGCCAATCTGCATTAAAGAAGGTAGAAAGAGATCATCTCTGGATACAATGTGCAGAAAGAGTAGTGTCACTTGTGGATGTTTCGGGAAACAATCAAGAGGATATTACTTAATGGAAAATTACTTATTTTGGCTGACAACATTTATTATTATTTACCATTATGTAGGATTTGTTTTTTTATTAAAAATAATTTCAATATTTAGATCAAAGCCTGTTTTGTCTTCTGAAGAATATCAACCAAGTGTAAGTTTAATTATTGCTGCTTATAATGAAGAAAAAGTAATACAGGAGAAAATTAAAAACTCACTAGAATTAAATTATCCAAAAGAACTATTACAGATTATTGTTGTTGCAGACGGTTCCAATGATGATACAGTTGATAATTTATCTGATTACCTTGAACATGGAATTATTGTTCTTCATGAAGTTGCGCGTAAAGGAAAAATGCATGCACTTAATAGAGCGATAGAGGCTGCAAATGGAGAGATATTGCTATTTTCAGATGCGAATTGTATGTATTCAAACAACACCATCATAAAAATGGTTCGTCATTTTTATGATAAAAGTATTGGGGCTGTTTGTGGACGTAAAGATGTTTATGATGAAAATGAACGCAATGCGAGTAAAGGTGAAGGTAAATTCTGGTCTATTGAATCACAGATTAAAACCTATGAAAGTAATATATCTTCAATAACAACAGGTGATGGAGAAATTTTCGCTGTACGTAGTCATTTATATTCATCACCTTCTGCACATCTAATAAATGATGATACAGCCCTTACAATGGATTTAATTACAGCTGGCTATCGAGTTATATATGAACCAGAAGCTATTTCAATAGAATCAGCCTCTAAAAATCTTGTTGATGAATATTATATTAAGAAGCGTGTAGTTGCAGGTGGTTTTCAATCTATATGGGCATATCGAAATATTTTACTTAAACCCTGGCATACCATTTCCTGGATGTTTATAAGTCATAAACTTCTGCGTTGGATGATGCCCTGGTTTTTGCTAATAAATCTATTAAGTTGCGCTAATATTGATGGTATAGAATTCAGAGTGTTTTTGATTTTGCAGCTATTGTTTTATAGTATTGCAATTACTGGTTTAATTTTTCCAGTACTAAGAAACCGATTTACTCTTATTTATTTTGTATCATATTATACAATGGTTAATTTTGCGGCTGCTCTAGGCTTACTTAGTATGTTAACAGGAACACAAAAGACGACATGGCGTAAAGCTGAAAGATAGAGACATATTTATAATGAATACATTCATAGTATTAGTCATAGTATTGTTCACTTTGTTATCGATTACCTTATATTTATATAATCGTGATCGTCAGGTGCATATCTGGATCATGGCATATCTAAATAATTGTTTTAGTAGTAAGCCGGCTCCCAGTAAAGAGGGCCCGATTCACGTAATGTTTAGCATTATGGATCATTATGAGCCCTATCAAGATCACTATAATCGCTTTAGTGGTCCCATGGAAATAGTTAAGTACTGGCAACAACATCTTCCAGGAATTTTAAATAAACATGCTGACTCAAATGGTCGAATGCCACAGTACGGATTTTTTTATCCAGCTGAGGCATATGATAAAGATGTTGTTGAAGAAATAGCTGTTATGTGCAGAGGAGGCTATGGTGATATGGATGTTCACCTTCATCATGATGATGACACTGCTGATAATATGGAAAAGGTAATATTAAATTTTATTGATACTTTATATCATGATCATGGCATGTTACGAAAAGATGAAAATGGTAAAATAACCTTTGGCTTTATTCATGGTGACTGGGCATTGGATAATTCAGCAGCTGGTGGGCATTTTTGTGGTATTAATGATGAGCTTTTACTACTAAAAAAGCTTGGATGTTATGCTGATTTTACATTGCCTTCGGCTCCTAGTGAGACTCAGACATCTAAAATTAATAGTATTTACTACGCAAAAGATGACCCTAATCAACCTAAATCTCATAACATGGGTAAAGATGTTTCTGTAAATGGCGAAGCATGGGGTGATCTGATGATTATTCAGGGGCCATTAACACTTAATTGGAAAAATCGTAAATTTGGTCTGTTTCCTCGGATTGAAAATGGAGAATTATCTGCTGAGTCTAGGCCATCTAAACAAAGGGCATTGCTGTGGATTCAACAGCATATTCATGTTACAGGTTCTCCAAATATTGTTTTTATAAAATTACACGCACATGGGGCAAACGAGCGTGGATTAAAGATGTTACTTGATGATGGTGGGCTTGATCAACTCTATTCAATTATGGAAGAAGAGTACAATGATGGTAAAAACTATAAATTACATTATGTAACTCCTTATGAGATATATAAAACTATAAAAGCTCTAGAGGGAGGGTTTAAGGGGGACCCAACAGAGGTTTATAATAATAAATAGGTGGACTATCACCATCGATTGTATTCCTACAAACAACTTGCTTTATTTTATAGAAGTTATACTTTTATTCTCTATTAGTTGTTTATAACGATAACATATCCTTATATGAAAATACTTACTCTAACAACGTTTTATCCAAATCCTGCAGAAATGCATAATGGCATCTTTGTAGAGCATAAAAACCGAGTTATGCTACAAAATGATAATATTGATATTGAAGTTATTGCACCTATCCCTTGGTTTCCTTTTGTAAGTAAACGATTTCCAAAATATAATATCTATGCAGGTGCACCTAAAAGCAATCATCGATATGGTATAGATATTATTCATCCACGGTATGCTGTAATACCAAAAATTGGTGAGAATATATCTCCATTTTTATTAGCAGGTGCACTTATTCATCCTTTAAAAAGATTAATAAAATCAGGATATGATTTTGATGTTATTGATTCATATTATTTGTATCCTGATGGTGTTGCGGCGGCTCTTTTGGGGCGTTACTTTAATAAACCTGTAGTGATCACCGCTCTTGGCTCAGATGTTAATATTATTCCAAAGCAGAATGTACCTCGACGTTTAATTCAGTGGGCTACTAAAAATGCGTCTGGATTAACGGCCGTTAGTCAAGCATTAAAAGACAATATGGTAGGTTTAGGAATTAATGAAGATGCTATAGAGGTTATTAGGCACGGTGTTGACCAGCAGCTTTTTTCTCCATCATCTGATCGATCTTCACTTCGGAGCGAACTGGGTTTAGTACGAAAAACACTTTTCTCTGTAGGGAATCTTATTGAACTAAAGGGACATCATATTGTAATTAAAGCACTACCTATGCTGCCATTCGTTGATCTAGTTATTGCTGGTGTAGGTAAAGAAGAAAGTAATTTAAAATTTTTGGCTCAGCAGCATGGTGTTGAAGATAGAGTTCGGTTTTTAGGTATTCAGGATCAAGGGGATTTAAAAAAATATTATGCTGCAGCTGATGCGTTTATTCTGGCTTCTCGTAGTGAAGGTATTCCAAATGTTATACTGGAATCACTTGCGTGTGGTACACCTGTTATTGCAACACAGGTAGGTGGTATACCGGAAGTAATAAAATCAAAGATGCTTGGAATACTGATGAAAGATAGAAGTCCTGATGCTGTTGTCGCTGCAGTAAATGACTTATTTAGTTCGTATCCTGAAAGGGGTGCTATAAGGGAATATGTGGAAAAATATTTTACCTGGGATCAAACAGCGGAGAAACATTTTAAATTGTTGAATAATTTATGAGTCTCACTATTTGGCGTGTTAGTGTTATCTATGCTTATTAGTAGGCGTCGGTTGTTGGTAAGTATTCTGAAAACTGATGTATTAATGAATTAACAAAAATAATGAGCTTTAATAATATTTAGCAATACCAAAACTCCACTTCTCAGTAAATACCTGGATATCAGTACATACTGTCTACGTGGATTTAGATTATTAATCTTAGTTAGAAGAGTGTGATGTGTATGCGCCAATACTTATAGGTAATAATTTATTTCGCTTATCTCTGTTAATATCAGTTTTAGGTGCATGGGTGTTTGAAAAGAGTGCTGTTCCACGGTTGATAATTGATATGGATCTTTTGGGTTTATAATTTCCTATTGCTGGGTTTTCGAAAAGGCCATCGAATGACATATATGAGTTGGTATCCTGTCTTATAGCTTTTTTCCAGCTGTATAACGATTCGGTTTTTTTGTAGCTACCTGAAAGTGAAAATCCATTCGATAAAATATTATAATTACTGCGTATGTCTGTGTCTGAAAGAGAAATACTACCTTGTCTTTTCGAATCTCCAAGTAATATATTGTTAAATATAACATGACCGCCTAAATCCTTGCTATATCTATTGTTGACTAGGTGAATGGCCCATTGATTAGAGATAAAGGTATTGTTAATTATGCGAAGATTTTTCGGAGCTTCTCTTCCATCTACTTTATATGCTTTGACAGTTGAATCATAGTTTCCATACGCTAGGTTATTAATAATAGTACTATCTTGTACGCCATCCATATTAATACCTATGCCTCCATTACTATCTGCTGGAATAAGTCCATTTTTATAGATAGTGTTACCATCTATTAGAACATTAGTGATTATCCCGTCACCTCCACTACTAGAATCACCGTTTATATGAATTCCATGCCCATCATTCTGGAATATAGTATTATATTTAATAACGCTATTATCTGAGCCAGAATTAGCGAGATATATTCCATGGCCATTTTTATTCAAGGTTCTAGCTCTATATGTTCCGGAGATGGTGTTATTTTCAAATAGGCAGTTTTCACAGTGAGATATAATAATTCCAGCATCACCGCCATTTTCTATACTGTTGTTTATTATTTCCAGTCCATTAATATGATTGCTAATGGCTAAATGGCCATCTGTGCAAATGCCGGCAGAGTGAAATCCATTGTGATTGCCGATTTGACTAGCAGCATTAGGATTGTGCGGGTTATTGCCTGCAGAAGAAATAGTTGCTTTTGACGCCAGATTAATTTTAAATCCGTCTATTGTCCAATTGTCTCCTCCAAATAGTACAGTGATTCCACAAGCACGACTCTTTATTTTTCTAAGATTACGAGTCTTTTCAATATACGGGGTATTAATAATAACAGCTTCATCAACTGCTTTTATGGTAATACGTTGATCAGGTTTACCATTAATATAAGACCCATGCTGATCAACTCCAATTTGAAACCCGTCGTAGGTTCCATTAAATACAATTACCTTATCACCCGGTTGAGCAATTAAAACTGCGTCTTGAATTTTGTTAAATTCCTGTGGATTATCAGATATATTGCTGACACAATGAACAATGTCTGAATTACAGTCTATGTTGTGATTTCCAGTCATTGCATTTGCAGATGAGATAAATAAGTATAAAATTAACAAAGTAGCTTGTGTAATGCTTATTGGATGTTTTTTAATATCACTATACGAAAAAATGCTTTTAATATTGGCCATGTTTATGTGTGAAAACAGCTTATAAAAGTCTTTATATGGCTCGATAGAGTTGGAATACTTAGGTCTTTCTATGGCTGAGTATGTTGTAGATAGATTGATGCTATAACAGTGTTGCATATTTATAATTTCAATGTGTTTTGTGATATTTTATCAAAAATAGCATGTTTGTCGACATTATAGCTCGTAATTGCATAATTGATGTATTCTCTAAAGTTAGTGCATTTTCGGTATCATTTGATTAGAGGTATATTCATTAGCACTGATCAATATTTGTGCTTAGTATATTATTGTTATTAGTGTATGGATTATTACCGGGTGTATATATACTGTTTTATGATAAAATTGTTTGTAATTATGAGGGGAATAGTTTATGAGCAGAACTGCACAAGAAGAATATGAACATTACGAGATTGAGAAGGAATTAGCCGCTCAGTTATTAAACTCTAAGAAAGAAGATCGTTGCCACTTGTATACAGAGGTATATGATCAGCTATTTCTTCGTGTACCCCATCATCCAATGCTGACCCTAAAACAGTGTCCTAGTATTAAAGAGGATTCTGTTAATGGACAGGTACGTTTATTAAAGAACTTTGTTAAGCCTTCTGATACATATTTAGAAGTAGGGCCTGGTGATTGCTCTGTAGCGATAAAAATATGCGATCTTGTTAGTAAGGTATATGCTGTTGACGTATCCGAAGAATTAACTAAAGGAGCAGTGAAGCGAGATAACTTTGAATTAATCATTTCGGATGGTACGAGCATTCCAGTACCGCCAAATAGCGTCAATGTTGTTTTTAGTAATCAGTTGATGGAACACCTACATCCAGATGATGCAGTTGAGCAACTACGTAACATTTACAACGCCTTGGTTGTAGGTGGAACTTACTTATGTATTACACCAAATAGTACTTCAGGACCCCATGATATATCTCGCAATTATAATGATGTAGCAGAGGGGTTCCATTTGAAAGAATATAACTACAAAGAATTATCTGTAGCTTTTAGAGAGGCGGGTTTTAGTAAGGTTAAGGTCAATTTATCTGCGAAAGGTATAGCAGTCAAACTCCCTGTATTTCCATTTATTTGGCTAGAATCATTTTTGTGGATGTTGCCCGGTAAATTACGAAAACGTGTATCACGTCAGTTTCTAATCGATAAGCTTCTTGGTATTGATATGATTGGAGAAAAATAGTTGCGGTGTAATTCCCAGTAGCTGTTGGACGTTATTAGTTTCAAGAAAAGTATTATTTAGATTTAACGGAAATTATGCTATCAGTACAGATGTGTGGCTTTATCTATTGAGATCATTTTAATATATTTGAATACCTTATTCTTATCTTTACCATAAGGTATGGCTTTTCCTCAGGCACTTATACCATACTCTAAAAGCTGAATGTCCTAAGGTAGTTGTGTGATGTCCGTAAATGACGGATATTGTTATATAGCTATATATTAGCAAATCAGAAGAAGTTCCATGTAGTTTAACTGTATTGGAGTCGGAAGTGACCCAGTTTGGTATATTGGTAATTGAAATTGAGAGCTGGTTGTTATTAGCATCTGACATAATTGGGTGAAGGTGTATAAAGCACACTCGACAGCGGAATCTACCAGTATGCCATCAACATTAATTAAATTTTCGTTGACATTTTTAGGGATTATACTGACAGTCTTTCCTTTGAAAGCTGTTAGTAAGAAAACCAACAGTATAAGCAAAGTTGTTTTGTATATTAAAGTTCCCCGCCAAACTAGAAAATTAGTGATTTAAGTGGATTTATCAAGTTAGGGCGGCTATTTGATTTGGTATGAAATATTAAATCAGTATATTGATTTTAGTTATATCAAACTGATACAGTGGTTTATGTATTTCTCAAGTAAAAGCACCTAACAGAGGTAAATGCAGAGAGCTTGATCTAAGAATCTTTCATTTAGGTATGTATTTTATTAATATATCTTCATCTAAAACTTTTAATTACTGAAATCAATTGATGCAAACAGCATTTTATCAACAGAATAAAGAAGATTTGACTGCAATAACATCGCTTCGTGGTATTGCCGCTTTATTGGTATGTGTTCTCCATTTTAGTGATTTATTGCTTCCTCAATTCGGTACAATTACTGCTCAATACACAAATTTTTTCAATAATGGTTACTTATGGGTTGATTTCTTCTTTTTATTGAGTGGCTTTGTGTTAACTCATGTTTACCATCAGACGTTTTCAGTGCAAATAAGTGGACATCAGTATAGAAAATTTATGTTGGCCAGGTTTGCACGGATATACCCACTGCATTTATTTATGTTGCTGGTGCTTGTATTGATGGAAATCGTTGAAACGATAGGTTATATCCAGCAACACAGTTTGTCGCACTTCCTTTCTGTTTGGCCGTATGGTGAGCTTGATTTGAGTTTTACGGGTCCAACGGGTCTTGTTGATTTAGCTAAAAATATTTTTCTTGTCCATTCTTTAACTATCAGTCCACTAGAAACAAGTTGGAATCACCCAGCATGGTCGATAGGTACTGAATGGGCTGCATATTTCTTGATTCCATTATGGATTAGGTTGTTATACAAGCGTATATCATTTAATACGGGCTTACCTGTGACCTTAGTAGTGATTTTGGGGCTCTGTTTCGCGACAATTGTATGGGTTGGTGGCCAAACAACACGTGACCTAGATGTGGGAGGCTTCATTGGACTGGTTCGGTGTACTGCTGAGGGTATAATTGGTATTTGTTTTTATACGATATATATTCGCTGGCTCCCAACAAATTTGTCTATTAATAATTTTGCCTTTAGTTTGTTGTTTCTATGCATGGCTCTGATTATGCATTGGAATATTATGGATGCGGCTATTATTCCTGTTTTTGCACTCATAATACTTCTTATTAATTTCCACCGAGGCATTTACCACAGGCTGTTAAATGCCTCTTTTCTGGTTTATTTAGGGGCAATTTCCTACAGTATATATATGATTCACATACCATTTAAGTCATTGATTAATGATATTTCAGAATTTTTTATTGGCATGTTGCCAAGTCAGTTTTTTACGGTTGGGGAATCTTTTTTAGCAATGCCACTTTTTCTGCTAATTGTTATTATCATTTCTCATTTTACGTACCAATATCTAGAGATACCGGCACGTAACTATATTCGCCGTTCTATCCATGTTAAGCGCTTGCTACATACATAATTATGTATGACTTAGCTTTGCTTATCTAAGCGGGTAGATGTTTTAGTTTAATATGCCAATATTAGTTATTTATTGTATTAGCGTAACGGCTAACCATTTAGTTAAATTATAATCTATAATAAATATGTCTTATGGTAGTCATTGTATGTTATTGATTTTAAGTGTTTTTTAGTTATAATTCATATTCTCTACTGAATGTTGTTTTGTTCATGAGTATTGATGATGTATTTAAGGAATAACTATAATTAAAATTGGAAAGCAACTACTTTTAATATTTGAATACATTACTTAGACGTTATGATGGTTCTAATTAGATATACCTAATATGGAGCTAGAAAACTTGTCTGATACACTTTTTTCACTTCAACGAGAAAGCAGTCAAAATAGGTATTAAGGCTATGTCTGATGCTGTTATATCTATACTTCAATTTGATGAAAACTATGTAATCGAATCTACAATGCGTCAAGCATATATTGGGAATGTTCACCATAGAATTGGTGAGTTATAAGGGAACTATCTATGATAGAAAAAGAGTACCCATTAACAGCCATACAACATGAGATGCTGTTAAATAGTGTTAGAGTACCAAGTTCAGGTGTAGAACAAATAATTATGAAGTTGAACGAATTTATTGATATAGATAAATTCAAATCTGCATGGATAGAACTAGTAAGAAATCATGAAGTATTGCGTACTCGCTTAAAATGGGAGGGTGTTACTCAACCTGTTCAAATTGTAGAGTCAGAAATTGATCTTCCATTTGAAATACATAATTGGAAAAATATATTACCTGAGAATATAGAAACAAAACTTGAATCCTTTGTGAAAAATGATCTGTTTTCTGATATAGATCTTTCGAAGGCGCCACTTCTACGTATCAACATAATTGAAAAAAGCGGTGGAGAAATTATTTGCATTTGGTCCTTTCATCATGCAATTTTAGATGATCGATCGTTTACCCGCTTAATTAAGGAATTATTTTCAAATTATGATTCAATTATAGCTGGAAAAGTAATAGTTTCAGATAATCCTGTTCCTTTCCAGAAATATGTAGAGTGGATTAATCAGTCTGATACTGCGTCATCTAAAAATTATTGGTGTGATCTACTAAATGGAATTACAGCCCCGGCGTCATTAACAAATATACCTGGCTCTAACAAAGACATTCAGCCAAAAGGGTATTTATCTGATACTTTATATCTGCCTCACGATCTAACTGATAGCCTCACTAAATTATCAAAAAAAATCGATATAACTTTACGTGCAATTGTACAGGGTGCATGGGCCCTTTTATTGTACCGATACAGTGGCGAAGAAGATATTGTTTATGGGAATACATGTGCCTGTCGACATTCAAATGTTATAGGCTCTGAAAACATAATTGGATCATTAAAAAATACGATTCCTGTAAGAGTGAAAATAGACCTCGATAAGATGTTAGTCTCTTGGTTGCAGGAAATAAGCGAACAAAATTCATCTGTTAGAGAGTATGAGCATATATCTCTGTCCACTATTCAACAATGGTGTAACTTACCCAAACAAATTCCTTTATTCGAAAGTCTAATGGTTTTTGATGAATATAATTTAAATGATATTTTAAGAAAACAGGAAGGCGACTGGTTAAATAGAGAATTCCATATTCTTAAAAAACATAGATTTCCCTTAACTTTTAGCTGTCAATCAGGTCGCGAGTTATCACTCAGACTAGATTTCTCTTCAGATAGATTTTCAGAGAAAGCCATTCATAATATGCTGCTTCAATTGCGGGCTATTTTGACAGCTATGACTGAAGACCCTAACCAAATAGTTGGTGATATTCAATATATCGACGCTTCTGAAAAGAGTAAGCTTTTGTCGCGTCATAACCTTAACGACAATACTGCCACTGTACAACACTGCATCCATCAGCGCTTCGAAAAACAGGTGTATATCACACCTGATAGTGTTGCAGTTGTTTGTGAAGATCAAAAACTTACATATAATGAGTTAAATATACGAGCAAATCTACTTGCTTCTGAATTAATTAAACAAGGTGTTACTACAGGTGCTCTGGTTGGCTTATGCGTTGAACGATCATTGTATACAATAATTGGAATTCTAGGCATTTTAAAAGCAGGTGGTGCCTATGTCCCACTTGATCCTGCATATCCTAAGGAACGTTTAATTTTTATTTTAGAGGATACCCAATCACCTTTATTGGTAACACAGAAAGAACTGGTAGAACAGCTACCAAATAATAATTCTAAAATTATCACAATTGACTCGTCTGATTTTTGTAAGAAACAGTTAAGTTCGAACTCTTGTCAAAATCTAGATATTGAAGTTACACCGCAGGATTTAGCCTATGTGATTTATACATCTGGATCTACAGGCAAACCAAAAGGTGTTCTAATCCCTCACCAAAATGTTATTCGTTTATTTGATTCAACTGATCATTGGTTTAAATTTACAAATGAAGATGTCTGGACAATGTTTCATTCATATGCATTTGATTTTTCCGTTTGGGAAATATGGGGGGCATTATTATATGGTGGAAAACTTGTAGTTATTCCTCATAAAATTAGCCGTTCCCTCGACTTATTTTATGAGACTTTAATACGTGAAAAAGTTACAGTACTAAACCAAACACCTTCTGCTTTTCGCCAATTAATACTCACTGACTCCATTAATGACGATAGAAATAATCTTAAATTGCGTTATGTCATTTTTGGAGGTGAAGCACTAGATCTTAACAGCCTTAAGCCATGGGTGGACGTTCATGGCGATAAACAGCCTCAATTAATAAACATGTATGGCATCACAGAAACTACTGTACATGTAACTTATCGAGAAATTACTAAGGATGATATAGAACAGAGATTAGGTAGCGTAATTGGTAAACCTATACCGGATTTAGAATTATATGTGCTTGACGAAAGATTAAACCTCGTACCAGTGGGTATGCCAGGAAATTTGTTTGTTGGAGGAGCAGGGCTTGCTAAAGCATATCTTAATCGCCCGCAATTAACAGAGCAACGTTTCATGCCTCATCCATTCAGGTCTGATACAAGATTGTATGACACTGGAGACGTTGTACGCTTATTGGACAATGATGATATTGAATATATAGGGCGCTCTGATCATCAGGTCAAAATTAGTGGCTTTCGAATTGAGTTAGGTGAAATTGAAGCTGCACTCAACGAGCATTCAGATGTTAAAACATGTGTGGTTATACCATTTAAAGATCAAGGAAGCGATGCTCGACTTGCAGCATATTGGGTTGCTGATAGAGAAAATAAACCCTCAGTTAGTGAGCTTCGAAACTTTTTAAAAGCAACATTACCTGATTACATGACCCCGGCGGTTTTTATTGAAATCGACTCATTGCCATTAACTGAAAATGGAAAACTTGATTTACGTAAATTACCAGCTGCACAAGATCATCAATCTACAACACGCGGTCATGTTTTATCACATGATCTCGATAATATTCTTCAGAATCTTTGGTGCTTTGCACTTAATCTAGATGCCATTGGCAACAACGATAATTTTTTTGATTGCGGTGGAACATCTTTGATTTATATGGCCATGGTCACCAGGGCGAAAAAGGAATATCAAATCAACATCAGCGCAGTAGACATATTTGAACAGCCTACTTTTTGTAAGTTTAAGGATCTTGTAAAATCTCAAAATATAAATGTTCCAGACATCAATTTAGATGCTGATTCTTCTAATAATGTCTCTGATACAAATAATTCACCTATCGCCATCATTGGAATGAGTGGGCGCTTCCCTGGTGCAGAATCTCCCCTTGAATTTTGGCATAACCTAAAAAATAAGATTGACAGTGTTACTGACTTTGAGTTGTCACAATTAGATCTTAGCGAACAACAGGTCGCTCTTAATAATGACAACTACATTTATGCACGAGGAATACTGAATCAAACTGACTGTTTTGATGCAGAATTTTTTAATGTTAGCGCCCTAGAAGCATCCGCTACTGACCCACAGCAAAGATTGTTTTTAGAGGAGTCGTGGAAAGCACTTGAATCGTCCGGTTATTATCCAGATGACAATAATAAAATAGGTCTTTTTGCGGGTAGTGACAATAATAGATACTATTTAAAAAATCTGTTCCCCAGGTATGGTATTGAAGGCCCACTTGGAGAATTACCAACCCAGTTCGTAAATGACAAAGATTATCTGGCTACTAGAACAGCTTTTAAATTAAATTTAAAAGGACCATGCTTGAGTATCAACACAGCTTGTTCAACATCTTTGGTGGCTGTAGTTGAAGCGGTTAAAAACTTACGAACTAATAGCTGCGATATAGCCCTGGCTGGGGGGGTAAGTTTACAGAATCCAATGAATAGTGGGTATCTCTATCAAGAAGGTGGAATGTTGTCACACGATGGACGCACTCGGCCTTTTTCTGATAAATGCTCCGGTACGACTTTTAACAGTGGTGTGGCTATTGTAGTGTTAAAAAGACTCAATGACGCGAAGAAGGATGGAGATAATATCTATGCTGTCATTCACGGCGCCGCCAGTAATAATGATGGTATTGAAAAAGCTAGTTTTACTGCTCCCAGTGTCAAGGGTCAAGCTGCGGTTATTGACGCGGCACTCAAAGATGCCGGCTTTAGTGCCGATAGCATAGATTTTGTGGAAACTCATGGCACAGCAACGCCACTTGGTGATCCTATTGAAATCGAGGCACTCAGTCGAGCATTTGATGTAAATAATAATACGAACCGTAATGAACCTTGCCAGATAGGTTCAGCTAAAAGTAACGTTGGTCATCTGGTTTCTGCAGCTGGTACAACTGGATTAATAAAAGCTGGTTTTGCCCTGAATAAGAGGCTTTTTCCTGCAACTTTGCATTTTGATTCACCAAATCCTAATATTGATTTTCAAAACCTTCCATTCAAAGTATGTAATACAAACTATTCATTTCCTGAAATTGATAGGCCATTGCGTGCAGGCGTAAGTTCATTTGGTGTTGGTGGTACAAATGCCCATGTTGTTTTAGAAGAATACAAGATGCCATTGCTTATCAATACTGATGAAAGACCCAGATTATTTGTTCTGTCTGCAAAATCTGAAGAAGCGCTTGAAAGATATATCCGTAAAATGTCTTCAGCCATTGACGAAATGGATAATAAGCAATTACAAAATACAGCATTTACGATGCAGGTATCCCGATCTTTTTTGCCTTGCAGATATTTTACGGTTGCTGCTACTACAGAAGATTTGCTGAAAAACCTCAATAAATCAAAATTGTCTCTATCCAATGTACCCGAACAGAAAAGTCCTGTGGTATTTCTGTTCTCCGGTCAGGGTTCACAATGCATTGGTATGGGAGGACAGCTCTATCTGCAACAAGCAGTTTATCGTCAACATTTTGATAATTGTGCAGAGCTATTTAAGCCACTAATTAAGTATGATCTTCGAGATGTTATATTTGCTAATGAAATTGAGAAAGAAGTAAATTCACAACTGCTTTTGAGAACTGAAATTACTCAACCCGCACTTTTCGCAGTTGAATATGCATTGGCTAAATTGTGGATATCACTCGGACTAGAACCTGAAACGCTTATCGGCCACAGTATTGGAGAATATGTCGCTGCAGCATTGAGTGGTGTCTTTGCTATAGAAGATGCAATTAAGCTTGTGGCACAGCGCGGTAAGCTGATGCAGTCCATGCCTGAAGGAAGCATGTTGAGCGTAAAGACTACTCAACAGGAAATACAACAACATCTACCCGATAATCTAGAAATTGCTGCCGTAAATGCACCTGGATTTTATGTTGTTTCAGGTGAAACGAAACATATCGAAGATTTTAAAAGCTTGTTGCAAGATAAAGACATTAATTGCACTTTATTGGCCACTTCTCATGCCTTTCATTCACGGATGATGCAACAGGCAGCGATAGAGTTTGAATCTACTTTTTCAGGTATTTCAACCTATAAGCCACAAATACCGATTGTATCCACTAAAACGGGTGTGTATCTTAGTGATGATGAAGTTCAATCTGCCCATTACTGGTGTCAGCAAATGCTGTGCCCGGTATTATTTGGTAAAGCTATCAACACCGCCTGCGAAACAGCGACAACTTTTTTGGAAATTGGTCCAGGTGCAGCATTAACCATTCTTTCAAAAGCAACTTTATCGAATTCTGTCTGTATTAACAGTGGCATAAATGGCGATGAACAGGAAGCTGAGTCCTGGATGAAATCTGTTGGTAAAATTTGGCAGCTAGGACATCAATTAAAATGGAAACAGTTGTATGATGATAACTTGCTACGTCGAATTCCTTTGCCAACCTATCCCTTTAAACGTGATCGGCACTGGATAGAGCAAGCAGATGTCACACCAGTGACCATTCAAAATCAAATTATTAATACACCTATGGCATCTTCAGCCTGTAGTGAAAATAATCAAGCCATAAGCATAAATAAATCAGTAGGTAAAAGTATGTCAGTAAAAGAACTCACAATATCAGAATTAAAAACGACATTTGCAGAACTAACTGGTGACAATTTTAACGAAGCTGGAGATGATGATTCTTTTTTAGAGCTAGGGCTTGATTCATTACTTCTTACACAAATTGTTTTAAAGCTTAAAAATAATTACAAACTAAATATTCCATTTCGTCGTCTTATGCAAGACCTTGATAACTTTGAATTACTTGCAGACTATGTTGTTGAAGAAGCTGATCCGGCTCTGCTATCTAGTGAATCACCAGCATTAGAAGCGATATACGAAATGCCAGTGCAGAATACAAGTGTGGCAATTCCAGATAATATCAACAGTGGCAATATGCAACAGTTATTAAGCCAGCAATTACAGTTGATTAGTCAACAACTATCCATATTAGGTGGTACAGGTGTGGTATCATCCGTGACAACAGTATCAACACCAACACCAGTAGCACAAGCACAAGAAATTAAAAAGGCATCACCCATCGTCGTCAAAAAAGAAAAGACTTTTGGCGCTCAAACAAAGATAGAACTAGACCAGAATAAAAATAAACTTTCAGATAAGCAGCAAGAATCTCATGATCAGGTAATAAATGATTATTTAAAGAAGACAGCTTCTTCTAAAGACTTTACTGCCAAGCACAGAGCTATACTGGCTGATCCAAGAAGTGTTTCTGGGTTTACACCAGAGTTGAAAGAAATTGTCTACCCAATTGTAGTTAAAAAGTCTAAGGGCTGTCGATTCTGGGATATAGATGATAATGAATATATAGATACGCTTTGTGGATACGGTTCTAACTTTTTCGGTTATTCCCCGCCGTTTATTATAGATGCAATGAAAGCACAACTCGATAATGGTATAGAAATAGGACCTCAGCATCCACTAGCTGGAGAAGTTGCGGAGTTACTAGCAGAGTTAATTCCCCTCGATCGATTTGCCTTTTGTAATACAGGTTCAGAAGCTGTGATGGGCGCCATTCGGATGGCAAGAACTGCAACGGGTAGAAATAAAATCGTGATGTTTAAGGGAAGTTATCATGGGATCAACGATGAAGTTATCACGCGCCCATACGGTGAGGCGGGAAGTATGCCTGCCGCTGCAGGCATTACCCCAGAGGCTGTTAGCAATACAATAGTTTTAAACTACGACGATCCAAAATCGTTACAACTCATAGAGCAGCACAAAGATGATATTGCAGCGGTTCTTGTTGAGAGTGTGCAGAGTCGTAATCCTAAATTACAACCACAGTTATTTATTAAGTCCTTGCGTGAACTGACACAGGATAATGATATCGCTCTTATTATGGATGAAGTTATTACTGGCTTCAGATTGGGAACTGGAGGTGCGCAAAAATATTTTGGTGTTAAAGCAGACATTGCAACATATGGCAAAGTAGTGGGCGGTGGTATATCAATTGGTATTATTGGTGGAGACCGTAAATATCTTGATACCCTTGATGGTGGACATTGGCAATATGGTGACGACTCAACACCAGAAGTTGGCGTGACCTATTTTGCTGGTACATTTGTTAGGAATCCCTTAGCACTAGCGGCAGCAAAAGCAGTCTTGCTTAATGTAAAAGAAAAGGGTGATGAACAAGCTAGAGATGTTGCTCAAAAAACTGAAGATTTTGCTCAAGACATGAATATGTTTTTCAAATACGAAGGCGTACCAATGGAAATTGAGTATTTTTCTTCAATGATGTACCTCAAATTTACTGATGATATACCTTACGGTGATTTGGTATTTTGTAATATGCGTACTCAGGGTATTCATATCTGGTTTGGAAGACCTATGTTTTTTACGCTAGCGCATACACAGGATGATATTGATATAATAAAGAGCACTTTTATAGATTCAATATTAAAAATAAAAGAAATGGGATTATTGTCTAGTTAACATAATAATCATGCAACTTGCAAATTGCTGGAGTGTTGAATGTATATTAGCTTTTCGTCCGACTTTCAGATTGATATAAGATAATTTAATAATACCTGGTATTTATATGTACACACGCCAAGATTTACCACACGGAATTCTTTGTCAAAACCAGACAACTGAATCTCAACGAGAGATAATTAATGCTGTCAATCTGTTTGGTCACGAAGGTAATTTAGCCTTTAACGAATCACTTTCAATGACATTTAATGGTCACCTGGATATCGATTTCTTTCTAATGGCGGTAGCTCGACTTGTCAAACGGCATGATGCCTTGCGTACAACATTTGATCATGATGGTCAGAGATTTTATGTGCATCATAAATTACCAGCAGAAATTAAAGTTATAGATTTAAGTGATGTACCTGATGCGAAAGATCAACTAAAAGATATCGAACATGGCGCAGTTGCTAGCGAATTCGATATTTTTACTGGGCCATTGGTAAGATTTTCGATTGTTAAAATGAAGACACATCATGTTGTAGTCTTATCTATACATCATATCGTTTGTGATGGTTGGTCTTTTGCTGTTTTATTAGAAGATTTGTCCATGATTTATACTGGTTTAATGACTGGTACTCATATGGGCTTACCTGAAGCAAATTATTATATTGATTTTCTACTTTCTATTAATGATAAGAAACATGGAGAAAGTCAGCTTGCTGATTATGATTATTGGTTAAAGCTATATTCAAAAATACCTGAACCACTTGATTTGCCTGTTGATGGTGTAAGACAGCCGGTTCGATCATTGAAATCTGAAAATATAGAATATCAGTTTGATCTGGAATTTTATAATCAGATTAAGGGGCTAGCTAAACAGCAAAACTGTAGTGTGGTATCTGTGCTGTTAGCTGCATACGCCAGTTTGATGTATAAGTTGTCAGGGCAAAGAGAAATTGTTATTGCTCTACCTGCTGCAGGGCAAGCAATAGAGGGCTGGTACAGGGTTATAGGACATTGTGTTAACACACTACCCATTCCCTGTTATGTCGATCCTGAAGTGAGATTTTCACAATTTTTACATACATTTAAAGATTCATTTCTTGATATAAGTGATCATCAGAAGATTTCACTTGGTGGGCTTTTGAAAAAGCTTAATGTCGAACGAGATACGTCTCGACTCCAACTGGCGTCACTAATGTTTAACCTTGATCAGGATATTGAAAAATTTGATTTTGCAGATTTGGAAGCCAGGATTCATCCCAATGGAAGATTGTTTGAAAATTTCGACCTTTTTCTCAACGTTGTTGAAAGGGAATCAGGTTATTTACTCCAATGGCAATATAATTCCGCAATATATAAAAAAGCATCAGTTGAAACCTGGGCAAGTGTTTATCATAAACTATTACAACAGATGTGTACTCAGCCTGAGTTACCTATAGATAGTTTCGAAATTAGTCTAGATCAGGATTTCAATCAACAACAGAAAATCACATCGCTTCAACAATCAGAGAAGCAAAGTTTGATTCAGCAACTTATAAATAAGTCACATATCGGATCAGATAATGTTGCTGCCATCAGTAGTGACGAAAAATTAAGTTACAAGCAATTGGATGAGTATTCAAATCAGCTAGCTAATTATCTTGAAGAAGAAAAAGGTGTTAAGGCCGGAGAATTAATTGGCGTATGCATGGATAGGACAGTTGATTTGTTACCTGTGTTATTAGCGATATGGAAGTGTGGTTGCGCTTATGTTCCACTTGACCCAAGTTTTCCTGTAGGACGCCTTAACTATATGGTTGAAGAGTCCAGATTGAAAATTATTATCTGTCATAGCAACTTCGCACAGTTAATACACCCATTTCCTGAACTAAATGTACTATGTATAGATCAACTAGCAGAAACTATTAACAATAAGGCTAAACTATTTTCACCTGGTGAACTGTCACCTGACAACACTGCATATGTGATATTTACTTCAGGATCAACAGGAAAACCCAAGGGTGTTATGGTTCCTCAGAGTGCCGTTGCTAATTTTATTGAGAGCATGGCTAAAACCCCTGGAATGAAACCTGATGATAAGTTGCTTTCAGTGACTACTCTATCATTTGATATATCAGTTCTGGAATTGTTTCTGCCACTATGGGTAGGCGGAACTGTTGTTATGGCTTCATCAGATGAATCTAAAAACCCTGTCAGTTTGATAAAATTAATTACAGACCATGACGTTACGATTATGCAGGCTACACCCAGCACATGGCAGATGCTCCTAAATGCTGACTGGCAAGGTAGTAATAAATTAAAAGTACTATGTGGAGGTGAGTCCTTTCCAACAACTTTAGCAAAGAGCATTTTCTCCAAAGTATCTGAAGTTTGGAATATGTATGGCCCAACAGAAACAACGGTATGGTCAACCTGTTACAAAATAAGGGATCCAGATGAGCCTATATTAATAGGTACACCAATCAATAATACGCAGTGTTATATTCTTGATGAGAAACTACAACCTTTACCTAATGGTTTTACCGGAGAACTTTGTATTGGTGGACGTGGTGTTTCTTCTGGTTATTTAAATCAAAGCGAATTAACGAATGATCGATTTGTTACATATGACGTTGGGGCTTCTAGTGTAGTAATCTATAGAACAGGAGATAAAGCACGCTGGAATCATAATGGTGAACTGGAAATATATGGACGCATGGACAATCAGGTGAAAGTTCGAGGTTTTCGTATTGAACTGGGTGAAATTGAATCAGTTATACAACAACATGAACAAGTCAATGAATGTGCAGTAGCGGTTAAAGAAACAACAGCTGGAGATATGCAGTTGATTGCATATGTCGTATGGAATGAGCATAAAATTGATACACTAGAATTACGAGACTATTTGCTTGAATGGGTGCCTGCTTACATGGTTCCACAACAGATTGTAGATTTAACTGCATTACCAGTAACACCTAATAATAAACTTGACCGTAATGCGTTGCCTACGCCTACACCTACACCTACACCTGACAAGGTAAAAGACAAAAAAATTGTTCAACCGAAGACTGCGACTGAAACTGTTTTATCCGATGTATGGAAGGAGGCTTTAGGGCTTTCAGTTATTAGTACTCAGGATAATTTCTTCGACCTTGGTGGTCATTCAATATTGATTGCTCAAATTATTCAGAAATTTCAAGCAAAAAAAGGTGTGTTGTTACAGTATCGTGATGTTTTTAATCATCCTACTATCAGTGATCTAGCTGCAACGATAGATACAATGTCAAAAGATGAGATACAGGTACATGACAAAATTGAAGTTCGTACAGAAGAGCAAAAAAACGTATTGTCTCTAGCACAGGAGAGTTTGTGGTATTTGGAAAAAATGAATCCAAACGAGACTCACTTTAATCTGCCACAGGCATATCGTTTCTCTGGTGCGCTTAATAAAGAGGCATTAAAACAGGCTTTCAGAGAGATGATTGAGCGCCATGAGATATTGCGTACAGGAGTCGTTGAAGAAAATGGTGTTCCAGTTCAATGCATTTATGATGATGCTGATTTTACGTTAAATGAGTTTGATGTGTCTGGAGTAGTTAAAGAACATCGTGAATTTGCATTACATAAACAGCTTGATGAGCTTCATTCAAATCTTATTGATATAAGTAAACCAGCAATGTTTTATTTAGCATTAATCAGGGTGAGTGAAGAAGATCATGTTTTATTTTTTATGCCACATCATTTAATTTGGGATGGCTTGTCCTTTGATGTATTTATTCATGAAATGACACAATTATATGCTAAAAATACCAATGCAGATTATCAACAGCTGGAAAATTTGCCTATTCAGTACGCAGACTATGCAATTTGGTTACGTGATCTATTGGCTGGGCATGAGCTTGATAAGCAGCTTGATTTCTGGAAAAAATCTTTAAGTGGAGTATTGCCACTTCTTGAAATGCCAACTGATTTTCCACGACCGGAGAGTCTTGGGAATCGAGGCGATACTGTTTATTTCGAAATTGATACAGAGCTTCTAGATAGCTTGTTACAACTTGCAAATAAACATGAATCATCGTTATTTATGGTGCTAATAGCTGCTTACGTTACTATCATTTATCGTTATACAGAGCAGACTGATATAATTATTGGTACGCCTATGGCTGACCGTAAACGATCAGGCACAGAGAATTTAATAGGTTTTTTCGTTAACTCACTGGTGCTGCGCTTTAATATTAATCCTGATGAAAGTTTTGCTGAATTTTTAAAACAGGTTAGAGAGCTGAGTTTGTCTGGTTTTGCAAATCAAGACGTGCCATTTGAACATCTTGTTAAACTACTAAATCAACCACGTGACTTAGGCAGATCGCCACTATTTCAAACTTCACTTACCTATCGTGATGTGTCTAGCAGTGAATTGACTATGGGCGATATTGATCTTCGGCAAGAGGAAATGATAATGCGTGAGTCAGCATTCGATATGAATATCTGGCTCAAGCGACGTGGCTCCAAAATTCTGTGTGGCCTTGTCTATAATATTGACTTATTTGAGCGTGAAACAATTGAACAATTTGTTAAGCATTATCATAATTTATTAAAAACACTACCAACATCGGGGGTACAAAGTATACGTCAATTACCCCTTCTTTTAGATGAAGAACGACGTCAACAACTTGCTCTAAATAATTCAACGGATATGTTATGGCCAGGGAAACAACAAATTCACCAGTTGATTAGCTTACAAGCTGAAGCAGTACCAAGCGCCATAGCTGTTAATTTTGGTGACAAACAAATTACTTATGCAGATTTGAATAACCAAAGTAATCAATTTTCTAATTACCTTATTGATATAGGTGTTAGCAATAATGCCATGGTAGGTCTATGTGTGGACCGCTCCATCGAAATGATGGTGGCTCTACTGGGTATATTAAAAGCAGGCTGTGCCTATGTGCCACTTGATCCTGAATATCCAGAAGACCGATTAACTTATATGGTTGAAGATGCTGATTTAGAGTATCTGGTTACACAGAATAAATATACAAAGCAATTGCCAGACGTTCAATCTGTAGTATTGATTGATGATTTAGGCTCACTTCTAACAGGGCAATCAACACAATCATCTGAAGTTAATATCAGTGATGATGCTATTGCATATGTTATCTATACATCAGGCTCAACGGGCAAGCCTAAAGGTGTCAAGGTTCATCATGCTGCCGCAACTAACTTCCTTAACAGCATGGCACAGACACCAGGGCTAAATAAAGACGATACTTTAGTAGCGGTTACAACACTGTCATTTGATATTGCGGTACTTGAGCTTTATTTACCGCTTGTTGTTGGAGGGAAATTACTTATTGCTAATAAAGATGAAGCTATTGATGGCAGGCGTTTATTGGATTTAATCAGGAAGCATAATGTAACAGCTATGCAGGCTACACCTGCTACATGGCGTATGCTTATAGGATCTGGCTGGACAAAAGAGAATAAATTAAAGGTATTGTGTGGCGGTGAAGCTATGCCAAATGATTTGGCACACGATTTAATTCAGCGTAGTACAGAACTCTGGAATATGTATGGCCCTACAGAAACCACTGTATGGTCATCTTGTCAGAAGATCACAGATGCTAGTCTACCACTGAGTATAGGTAAGCCTATTTCAAACACTAAACTATATATCCTCGATGAGTGTATGCAGCTGGTACCCCAGGGTGTTGCAGGTGAATTATTTATTGGCGGAAAAGGTGTTACTAAAGGCTATTTAAATCGAGATGAATTAACCCTTGATCGTTTTGTTGATGATCCATTTGTAGGGAATGAAAAACTTTATCGAACAGGTGATAAAGTTCGTTACCGACGTGATAATAGCCTTGAGTATATGGGGCGTCTTGACAGCCAGGTTAAAGTTAGAGGTTATCGTATTGAGCTAGGTGAAATCGAGTCAATTATGCGACAGCATGATGAAATTTCTGATTGCGCTATTGACCTTAAGGAAGAGAAAGAAGGTGATGCACGATTGGTTGCTTATGTCATTTGGAAAAATAATCCATTAACTATGACTGAATTACGTCAGTATTTACGTAACTGGATTCCTACGTATATGATTCCACAGCATGTTCTGGATGTGACTGAATTACCACGCACACCTAATGGTAAACTGGATAGAAAAAACCTTCCTGATATCTTTTCATCCGCAAGTAGAGGGACAGATTATATTGAACCACGTTCTGATGAAGAGTGTTGGCTCGCAGATATATGGAAGGAATTAATTGGTATTGATAAAGTAGGGTTATATGATAACTTCTTTGAATTGGGTGGACATTCATTATTATCAATGCAGGTAATTCACAAAATATCTGAAAAATTGGATATAGTATTAAATCCACGTGACTTATTACTGGGCACTCTTGAGGATGTTGCTAAAAAATTATCTAAAAATGAAGCTCATTCTCTCGAATCAGGTGAGTCTGAAGATAAGATGGATGATAGGGAAACTAATTCTCAAATCAAAGGAATTAAAGGGTTCTTTCAGCGAGTATTTAAATAATTAGATTAATAAGAAGTAGGTTAGTACAGGACAATTAGGGATTCTATGCACGCATTTTATTTTGGTAATAGTGATAAACCCTTGTATGGTGTAAGTCATCCGCCTACAAGTAATAATTATCGTAACTCAGCTATTCTTATATGCAACTCTATAGGGCATGAATACATTCGAAGTCATCGTGCGCTTAGGCAATTAGCCAATCGATTGGCTGATTTGGGTTATTATGTTATGCGTTTTGACTATACTGGTGTTGGTGATTCTTCAGGCGATTTTAATAATGTTAGTCTTTCAGATTGGAAAAATGATATTAATCTTGCATCTGAGGAATTAAAGGCAATATCAGCACAAGACAGAATTTCAGTCATTGGGCTTAGAATAGGTGCAACCTTGTCGTTAATGGCATCCTCTCAATGTGATTTTAACAATATTATTATGTTGGATCCCGTTACATCTGGGAAACACTTTACTGATAATCTAGAATTATTACAAAAGCGATTACTTGTTGATCCTGACTGGTTTGCTCAAGAAAGGTCAATGAATGATATGCTTGAAAATGAATACTTAGGTTATAAATATTCCAGTAATGTTATACAAGAACTCAATAGCCTTTTCTATTCAAAATTTGATATTCCTGATTATCAATTATTAAGTACTATTAATACTTCAAACGATGAAAAATATAGTATGAAAAAATATTTTCAAGATAACACCTATGATTATACAGAAGAATATATTGAAGATATGGGTGATTGGGAAGAGTTAAGTTATATTGATACTTCACTTACGTTAAATCATGTATCAAATCATATTTGTGATATTTTAAAATAAATGAATGAGCAACTACATACATATGGTATAGAGCGTAACCTAACAGGTATCGCAACTATTCAAGATAATATTAATAGACAATCTCCAGCGATTATTTTACTCAATGCTGGAGTAATACATAAAGTTGGCCCCTTTGACTTTAATATTAGTTTTGCAAGAAAACTTTCCTCGGAAGATTATCTGGTATTTAGATTTGATATAAGTGGCCTGGGCGATAGCGACAAAATTAAAGATGGTACAACTTACAATGAAGTCGTGATGAATGACCTCAAGCAGACAATGACCTTTATTGAAGAAAAATACGATGTAAATAAGTTTGTTGTCATTGGCTTATGTACAGGTGCAGATCATGCGCATAAGATTGCATGTCAAGATTCTAGAGTTGTAGGTAATGTATGGCTGGATGGTTATGGTTACCCTACAACAAAATATAAACTCATACGCTATGCTCCAGTTTTTTTAAATCCAAAAAGATTTGTCAATGCACTTAAAAAGTATTTCTCTACTAGTAATAAAGATGTATTGAGTACAAAAGGAGTGGATGATTATGTATGGGAATTACCATCTAAAGATCAATATATTAATGATATGAAATTACTATATGAGCGTGATGTTAAGTGCTTATATATTTATTCTGGTGGTGTTACAAGTTATTTTAATTATAGGCAGCAGTTTGAAGATTCATTTAAAGGCTGTCATTTTTTAAAAAATATTGAAGTGACTTATTATCCTGAATTTGATCATACATTTATTCTATTAAAGGATAGAATGCGCATGATTAAAAGAGTTAGTGAATGGTTGAATAAAAATTCTTTTATATAGAGTGGCTGTCTGAATAATAGAGATTAGTATTTACGCGTTAATTTAATATGAAGATAGGATGAGTAAAAGTTAAGGTTTAAATATAATTATGTTTTTTACTAAATGATCAATGAGTTGGCTTGTCGCTTTAGTCTGTATATGGGATAAATTATATCTATGGTATAAATAGAAACTCCCGACTTTTAATATGCCGGGAGTTATTGATTATTGTAGGATTACGTAGAGAACTGTTT
>Ga0316204_10002843_pt1 | contig 37286 bp, 27 predicted proteins | sample 6monrhotite_MG_2_FD_205661 | JGI IMG/M metagenome (GOLD analysis project Ga0316204, IMG submission 205661) | Microbial mat bacterial communities from mineral coupon in-situ incubated in ocean water Damariscotta River, Maine, United States -... | ecosystem: Environmental > Aquatic > Marine >... | reverse complement strand
TAGTGATTTCAAAGACATTAGTGTCGGTATCATCACAATCGGTAGTTGGAAGCACGGTTTGTGTATATCCCGTTCCCGGGGAATTGCAACTATCTACGGTTGGAAGCACTGCATAACCATCCCCATCCGCATCAAGATACCAAGTCGTGATTTCAAAGACATTAGGGTCAGTATCATCACAATCCGTAATTGGAAGCACGGTTTGAGTATAACCTGTTCCGGGGGAATTGCAACTATCTACGGTTGGAAGCACGGCATAACCATCTCCATCGGCATCAAGATACCAAGTGGTGACTTCAAAGACATTAGGGTCAGTATCATCACAATCTGTAAAAGGTAATACATCAGTTGTGTAACCAGTTCCGGGACTTGTTGGACTTGTAATTGTTGGTGGTACTGCATATCCATCCCCATCTTCATCTAAATACCAAACAAATTCTGTTGTTGTGCCGAGGTTCTCGTTAAGAGCTATTACCAATGAAGTAGACTTTGAAAAACTCACTTCTTCTCCAGCCGCATCGGTTTGCGTTGTGGCGCTATTGGAACTATTTGGATGCTGAATTGACATAAATAGAAAACGAAAATCAGGAGAAAATGTAATCCCTGTAGGTTCAGAACCCGCAGGTGTAGATGCAAATATTTCTACTTGAGGACTTGCCTGAGTATGTCCATTTTTAACTACCCATATATAATTGTTTTCTCCATCAGCTGAAGTGTTATTATCGCCATCTTGAAACACCCATAGATTTCCTTGTCCATCAAATGCCAAGTTATCTACCCCAAGTCCCCAATTCACATTAGTAGTTCCTCCCGAATGTGTTATGGTGTAAGATGCATTGCCAACAAAAGTTTCCATATTTGACACGTTTGTCCCTGTTATAGGGTCGGAATCTTGAAATCGATAAACAATACCTTCTCCCTTCACGGCAAAATAAATTAATCCATCAGTTCCGATTTCAACATCTTCAATACCATCAAAAACAGTTGCATTAACGGCTGCACTTTGTGCTAAAGTGGTGTTGCGTTCTTCAATGGTGTCATTATTTATTTCAACCCAAGTTCCGTTACCATTCTTAGGCCCAACATAAGCGTATAGTTTTCCACTACTCAAATCTTGTGCGTTGTCAGCGACAAATTTGTACAAGTAACCTATGGTGTCATCGACTCCTTGATAGGCCGTACGTTGATTTGGGTGTATTACTATATTTTCATGTTTGAAGTTGCCAAGGGCCCACCTTTTATCAATTAAGGTCTTATTTGCTGGGTCAATTTCTACTGCCCATCCCAAATCATTGTAACCATCATTATTTAAATCTGTTTCTGCAACTACCTCTTCGCAGGAAATTACGGTATTCCAAGGCGTTACAGTACCCGAGCAGTTTGCAGCTGTCCCTACAACAGAACTAAAATCTATAGCCTGGGATAAGGTTGTGGACCATAATTTGGTATTAGAATCAAAATTAATGTCTAAGACAGATACTCCGCCTGGAAAAGTTTCTGCATTAATGCTTAAATATCCATTTTCACTACTTCCAGAAATGGGAACATAAGCAGTAAAGTCATTGTTACCCAATAAAGAACCACCTTCGGTTAAAGGATCATCTTGAATTATTATTTTTTGAAAGGTATGTGATGCAGGAATAACAAAATCTGTATTTTGCGTTTGTGGGGTGATTGAAGTGAAATCCCCTATATTTTGTGCTTGTAATCCTAAACCAAATAGGAAGGCACAACTTAATGTAAATTTTATTGATTTGAATTGACTGCTGTTCAATGGAAAAAGTTTGAATTATCTTTTTTAATAAATCTCAAGAAGATTTGATATTCGTGAAGCTACAAAACACCATAACTAATAGTAAATAACAACGACAAAAGGTGATAAACAATAGCTAAGTGACTTACCCTAAAATCATACCAGCTATGGTTGCTGAAAGTAATGAAGCTAAAGAACCGCCGAGAACGGCTTTCATTCCAAATGCGGAAAGTGTTTTGCGCTGACCAGGAGCAAGAGATCCAATGCCGCCAATCTGAATTCCGATAGAAGCAAAATTAGCAAATCCGCAGAGCATATAAGTTGCCATAATTACAGATTTGTTATACGTAAAATGAGCAGAACTGGCCATGTTCTTTAATTCAGATAATTGAATGTATCCAATAAATTCGCTTGCTGCCAATTTAATACCTAATAATTGGCCCATGAGCATCACATCTTCATTAGCCACCCCAATAAGCCACATTAGTGGTGCGAAAACAGTTCCTAGAATGGCTTCAAGAGAAAATTTTTCATAAGGGGAGTTGGCTGCAATCCAACTATTAAGGGAGGTCCAATCACCTATGCCACCAAGAATTCCATTAATCATAGCAATAAAAGCCACAAAAACTAAAAGCATAGCCCCAACATTAACTGCTAGTTTTAAACCTTCTGTTGTTCCATTAGCGATGGCATCTAAAAGATTGGCTCCGATACGCTCTTGAGAAACTTTAACATCAGTATTAATAGATTCCGTTTGTGGGTATAAAATTTTAGAAATAATGATAGCACCCGGAGCAGCCATTACTGATGCCGCTAATAAATGCTTTGCAAATACTAATCTCAGTACTGGGTCGTCTCCACCTAAAAATCCAATATAGGCTGCTAAAACGGCACCGGCTACAGTTGCCATTCCGCCAATCATTACTAGCAAGATTTCGGACTTATTCATCTTTTCTAAATAGGCCTTAATCAATAAAGGTGCTTCTGTTTGGCCTAGAAATATGTTTCCTGCAATGGAAAGGCTTTCAGCTCCAGAAATTCCAAGGGATTTCGTTAATAACCAAGCTAACCATTTCACTACTTTTTGTATTACACCCATGTAAAATAGAACTGAGGTCAACGCAGAAAAAAATATAATTGTTGGTAATACCTGAAAAGCAAAGATGTATCCGAAGGTGTCCATGTCAACCACCAGGCCTTCAAATAAAAACTGACTACCAGCTCTTGTGAAATCAAGAATATTTACAAAAACTTGACCTATTGTTTCAAAAATGGCTTGTACAAAAGATACTTTTAAAACACCAATAGCAATAATCACTTGAATTCCTAAACCAATACCAACTGTTTTCCAATTAATAGCTTTTCTATTAGAGCTAAATAAAAAAGCAATGAGAATAAGAACGGCCATACCTAAGGCACCACGACCTAAAGTGGTAAAAGTAAAACCTTGATTGGGTACTAATTCTGAGGAAGCTTGATTTACAGCAACCGTTTCTACAAGCGTTTGTAGCTCTTCACTTGGCGGAGTTGACTGTGCTGAAATTTGGAATGAAACAAAACAAACAAGTAAAAGAATCCAAATTCTGGCAAATTGCATAAAATGAAAGTTGGTTAATTTCTTTTGGATATCTCGTCACGGAGTTTTGCAGCCTTTTCATAGTCCTCATTAGCAACGGCCTTATCCAATTCTTTATTCAGCTCATCAAGATTCATTTCTCGATACCCATCTCCCGCTCCTGATTGTATGGCAACCGTTTCTCCTTCTTGAAGAATTTCGTCCACAACAATACTGTCGTCACTATCTTCTTCTTCATTTTCTTTTGAAGAAAATTTCAAGAAAATACCGGCCTTGTCCAATATCGTTTTATAAGTAAATATTGGAGCATCAAAACGCAGCGCCAAAGCTATGGCATCACTTGTTCTTGCGTCAATAATTTCTTCAACCTTTTCACGTTCACAAATAATGCTCGAGTAAAATACCCCATCCACTAATTTATGAATGATAACTTGCTTAACAACAATATCATAACGATCAGAAAAGTTTTTGAACAAATCGTGTGTAAGAGGGCGAGGAGGTCTTATTTCTTTTTCAAGCGCTATAGCAATAGATTGAGCTTCAAAAGCACCAATGACTATAGGAAGTTTGCGATCACCTTCCACTTCATTTAAAATAAGGGCATAAGCACCATTCTGCGTTTGGCTGTATGAAATTCCCTTAATTTTTAACCGAACTAAACTCATAAATATCTTGATGTAACAAAAAAAAACTGTTCAAATAAGTGGCAATGACATTTATTTGAACAGCCGCTTCAAAGAAGCAAATTAACAAAATTTAAGCGTTCTGTGCTTTAAATTCTTTTAATTTTTCGATGAGTTCCGGAACCACTTCAAAGGCATCACCAACGATACCATAGTCAGCGGCTTTAAAGAAAGGTGCTTCTGCATCATTATTTATAACAACCTTGGTTTTTGAAGAACTTACCCCGGCTAAATGTTGAATAGCCCCAGAAATACCGATTGCGATATAAAGATTGCTCGCTACAGGTTTGCCGGTTTGACCAACGTGTTCCCCATGGGGTCGCCAACCTAAATCTGAAACTGGTTTTGAACAAGCTGTTGCAGCACCCAAGATATTCGCCAATTCTTCTATCATACCCCAATTTTCAGGGCCTTTTAAGCCTCTACCAGCAGATACCACAATATCGGCATCAGCAATAGTGGCTTTACCAACTACTTTGTCAATCTCTGTAGATTTTGTTCCAAAATCATTGTCATTTATAGCAGGTGCAAAAGCTTCGGTTGTTGCTGAAGTTTGATTTTCAACCAAACCAAAAGCATTGTTTGAGACCCCAATAATTTTGGTTTCTGAAGTAATTTCGGTATGAGCAAACCCTTTATTACTAAATGCTGTTCTTTTTACTACAAAAGGACTTGTGCTTTTAGGGGCAGCAACCACATTCGGAACATAACCGGCATTAAGTTTTGCTGCTAAAATTCCGCTTAAAAATTTACTATCTGCACTAGAACTAACAATAATGACTTTAGCACTTTCAGCTTCAGCAGCCTGGGCAATTGTTGAGGCATAGGCTTTTGCATTGAATGTATTCAATTTATCATCTGAAACGTTCAATACTTTAGTGGCACCATAGGTCCCTAAGGCATCAACACCATCAGCATTAATTGCAACGGCAGTAACTGACTCTCCCATTTGCTTTGCAACCTCATATGCATAAGATACTGCTTCAAAGGCATTTTTCTTAAAATTTCCTTTTTCTGATTCGGTATAAACTAGTATGGACATATCTTAAATGACTTTTGCTTCATTATGTAATAAATTCACCAACTCGCTAACATTTGCTGCATCTACCAATTTAACGGGTCCTTTGGCAGCTGGTTTTTCATATTTAATATCTTGTGTTGGTGCTGGGGCGTCAACGGGATTAACTACATTGAGGGCTTTTTTACGTGCCATCATAATTCCACGCATATTCGGAATGCGTAAATCACTTTCTTCTACCAATCCTTTTTGACCTCCAATAACAAGTGGTAATGACGTTTCAATTGTTTCTTTTCCGCCATCAATTTCTCGCATGGCTTTGGCTGAAGTACCATCTACTTCCAAAGAAATACAAGTATTCACAAAGTTCATATCGAGCAAGGTGGCCAATATTCCAGGTACCATTCCTCCATTATAATCAATTGATTCCCTGCCTGCGATAACTAAATCATAACCTCCGTTTTTTACGACTTCAGCAAGCTGTCTTGCTACGAAAAAACCATCAGTTGGTTCAGCATCGATTCGAATAGCTTCATCAGCGCCAATAGCTAATGCCTTTCTTATGGTCGGTTCAGTTTGTGCACCACCTACGGTAGCTACATGAACCACGGCCTGTTGTTTCTCTTTGAACCACATCGCTCTTGTTAATCCAAATTCATCATTCGGATTGATAACGAACTGAACACCATTAGAATCAAACTTGGTGTCACCTTCTGTAAAATTGATTTTTGAAGTAGTGTCGGGGACATTACTGATACAAACTAAAATCTTCATTTGATGTTTTAATTTTGGTGCGTAAATATAGCCATAAAATTACTATTTTACTATGCATGCATAGTAAAATTTTCATCTTTTTTTGATTTCTATGCCATAATGTTTCCTTTATTATTTGCTATTTTTGCTTGCATTTTAAAAATTGCTAAACCCAAAACAACTTCAATACTATATGAAGACACTACAATTTAGAGAGGCCATATGTGAGGCGATGTCAGAGGAGATGAGAACTGATGATTCCATTTATTTAATGGGTGAAGAAGTTGCTGAATATAATGGTGCTTACAAAGCATCAAAAGGAATGTTGGATGAGTTCGGGGCAGAGCGGGTTATTGATACTCCAATTTCTGAACTTGGTTTTTCAGGAATAGGCGTTGGTTCTGCAATGTTGGGGAATCGACCTATCATTGAATTTATGACCTTTAATTTTGCTTTAGTGGGTATAGATCAGATTATTAATAATGCGGCGAAAATTAGACAGATGTCTGGTGGTCAATTCGCTTGTCCAATCGTATTTCGCGGCCCTACTGCATCTGCAGGTCAATTGGCTGCGACACATTCACAGGCTTTTGAAAGTTGGTATGCGAACTGCCCAGGACTTAAGGTCGTTGTTCCTTCGAATCCGGCTGATGCCAAAGGCTTGTTAAAAGCATCGATTCGTGATGATGATCCTGTGATTTTTATGGAATCTGAGCAAATGTATGGGGATAAAGGTGATGTGCCCGAAGGGGATTATACTATTCCGTTAGGAGTAGCTGAGATAAAGAGGGAAGGTACCGATGTTACTATTGTCTCTTTTGGTAAAATTATTAAGGAAGCCTACAAAGCGGCCGATGAATTGGAAAAAGAGGGCGTTAGTTGTGAAGTAATCGATTTGCGAACCGTTAGGCCTATGGATATTGATTCGATTGTGAATTCGGTCAAAAAAACAAATAGATTAGTGATTTTGGAAGAAGCATGGCCGTTTGGTAATGTGTCTACCGAAATCATTTACCATGTTCAAGATAAAGCATTCGATTATTTAGATGCTCCAGTAGTGAAAATTAATACGGCTGATACTCCGGCACCCTATTCGCCAGTGCTTTTGGCCGAGTGGTTGCCGAATAGTAATGACGTGATTAAAGGCGTTAAGAAAGTGTTATATAAAGAATAATAAACAATTTGTAAGCTATATTAGCCTCGTCGACTATAAAGTTGGCGAGGCTTTTTTAAGGAATAGTTTTTGATAGAAAATTACTTTTAAAATCAAATTGACCAAATTTCACGGAAAATACAGAGGTATTTCCTGTGTTATACGACATATCAAAACATGAAGAGATTCCTTTTATTAATTTTACTTCTATTTGTTTCTTATGTTGCTGCCCAATCTAAAGTGAGTGGAATCGTTTTGGACGAATTTGGCTCCCCCGTTGCCTTTGCTAATATTGTTTTTAAAAATTCTAATGAAGGAACCATAACTAACGATAATGGTAGGTTCTACATGGAGGCTGATAAAACTTATGATACGCTTATCATCTCTTTTATTGGTTATGATACGCAAGAAATAAGTTTAGATAAAAAGGTTAACTATGACCTTAAAATCACAATGATTGAGGCTGCGGAACAATTAGATGAAGTGGTCATCTACACTGGGAAACAATCAAAAAAGAATAATCCTGCCATCGAAATTCTAAAAAAGATTTGGGCTAAAAAACGGGAAAATGGTGTTCGTAAATTCAAAAGTTATCAATATGATAAATATGAAAAAGTAGAATTTGATTTGAATACCATTGATAGTGCTTTAATCAAAAGTAAGGTATTTAAAGGGCTAGAATTTATGTTTGATGATTTAGATACTTCACGAATCACAGGTAAAACCTATCTACCTATTTTTTTGAATGAAGTTTCTTCTAAGATTTATGGAGACAATCGATACGAATTAGAGAAAGAAGATGTTTTAGGAAATAAAAGTTCAGGATTTGGAGGAAATCAAGCCATAACTGCTTTTGTAGAAGATTTGTATACCGATTATAATATCTACAATAATTACCTTAAGTTTTTTGATAAGAGTTTTACAAGCCCTCTTTCCAAGACTGGTGTCGACACCTATAATTACGTACTTTCTGATAGTACTTTTATTGATAACAAGTGGTGTTACAATATTATTTACTATCCAAGAAGAAAGAATGAGTTGACTTTTAAAGGTGATTTTTGGGTTAATGATTCCACTTTCGCTATTAAAAAAATAAACCTTGAAGTCACTAAAAGTGCTAACATCAATTGGGTTAAAGAGATTTATATTGAACAAGATTTTAATGTGGTCAGTGATTCCGTTTTTCTTTTAAAACGTGATTATATGCTCAGTGATTTTGCCTTTTCAAAAAAGGAGAAGTCCAAAGGAGTGTATGGCAAACGGACCACAGTATATGATAATTATAAGTTTAATACTGATCGACCTGAAGACTTTTATAAAGCAAAATCAGACCCTTATGACCCAAGGGTTTTTGAGCAGGATAGTACTTTTTGGAAGAATGCCCGTTTAGAAAAATTGAACGATGATGAGTCAGGTATATTTAAATTATTAGATACACTCCAGACGGTTCCTAAGTTCAATACCTATTATAATATAGCTAGTATACTGGCCTCGGGTTATGTGGAGATTGATAAATGGAACCTTGATATAGGCGACCTCTATAGCACATTTGGTTTTAATGATGCAGAGGGTATTCGAGTAAGAGCGGGTGCAAGAACTTTTTTTACTCAAAATGATCCATGGCGAATAGAAGGCTACACGGCTTATGGTTTTACCGATAAAAAATTTAAGCACGGTCTATCAGGTAAGTTTATGTTGGATAGAAAAAGCAGGTTAATTCTATCTGGAGGACACCGTCGTGATGTGGAGCAACTTGGTATCAGTCTTACCAGTACCAATGATGTGTTAGGTAGAAGTATAGCATCTTCTGCTTTGGTCTCCGTGGGTAATAATAATAGACTTACTAATATTAATTTAGGAGTTATTAATCTTGAAATAGAACCCGTCACTAATTTTAGATTCTCGTTAGGAAGTTCAATTAGAACCTTAAGTTCTGCCTTGCCGGAAGATTTTAGTTTGGACTACATAGATTCAAATTCACCAAATGGAATTGCATCTGAAATCAAACAATTTGATATCAACACAACCATTATTTACACCCCTGGTAAAAAGACTATTGGCTATGGTGTTGAACGTTATGGTGTCAATGAAAATTACAGTACCTTACTACTTAATTATACAGTAGGTTTAGAAGGGTTTTTAGAAAGTGATTTTAACTATCAACGATTGCAATTCTCATATACCCAACCATGGCAATTAGGTGGCTTTGGAAGATTAACAAGCACGGTGGAGTTGGGCAAAACCTTTGGTGAAGTACCCTTGGGCCTATTGAGTGTTATTCCAGGAAATCAAACTCTATTCTCGTTGTATAATACTTTTCCAAATTTAGATTTTTATGAATTTGTGACCGATACCTATGCCACTTTGCATCTAGAGCATAACTTTAATGGTCGTCTATTTTCAAGAATACCATTGCTTAGAAAGTTGAATCTTCGAGAAATAATAGGCGTAAGAGGAGCTTGGGGTTCAATTTCTGATGATAATATTGCTTTGAACGCACCTACTAACATTCCACTATTGGCCCCTAGTGATGAAATCTATTGGGAATATTCTTTAGGGGTTGGAAACATTTTTAAAATTTTCAGAATAGATTTTAATTTTAGAGGAAATTATCTTGATAGTCCAGATGCAAGACCTTTTGGAGTTACCGGTACATTCGGATTTAGTTTTTAGTTAACCAAAAACAAACAATTAAGATATAGTTTTATCGTTTCCATAGAAGATTAAGAAATACAAAAAGATTGTTATGTCAAAAAAAGAAGAAGTAACCTTTGATGTGTTAATTGAAATCCCCAAGGGCAGTAGAAATAAATACGAATACGATTTCACACTTCATAAAATACGTTTTGATAGAACCTTGTTTTCATCAATGATGTATCCCGGTGATTATGGTTTTGTTCCAGAAACCCTAGCTTTAGATAAAGATCCTTTAGATGTATTGGTTTTAGGTACTGAGCCAACCTATCCTATGGTAGTTATGGAGGTAAAACCTATAGGTGTTTTTCATATGACAGATGAAAAAGGTCCTGATGAAAAAATTATCTGTGTTCCAGTTTCTGACCCAATATGGAGTAAAAGAAGCGATATAGCAGATTTGAATCCGCACCGCTTAAAAGAAATTGAACATTTTTTTCAAGTATATAAAGATTTAGAGAAGAAGAAAGTAGATACTGGTGGCTGGGGCAATGCCCAAGAAGCTATTAAAATATATCATGAATGTGTGAAACGTTATGATGAGAGCGAACATAAGCTCAAAAGAACTTTTATGATATAGCGTAATTCAGGTTTTAAAAAATTATTAAAAGCGGCTAGTTGCCGCTTTTTTTATTAGTGGCTATTTTACTACATTTGCACGCATTAAAAATAAAGGGAATAACCTAACAATTAACTAAATAACTATGGAACAAATAGTACAATTTTTGCCAGCTTTCGGAGTCTTGGCCTTGATTTACGTTTTTATCAAAAGCGGCTGGGTATCAAAGCAAGAAGTTGGTGATGCTAAAATGGCAAGAATTGCCAAAAATATTGCTGATGGAGCAATGTCTTTCTTAAAGGCAGAATACAAAATATTAAGCATATTCGTTGTTGCTGTCGCTATCCTTTTATTTTTTAAAGGAAGTAATGAAGCAGGATCTAATGGAATGGTTGCCGTATCCTTTATTGTAGGTGCTATCTGTTCTGCATTGGCCGGATTCATTGGTATGAAAGTGGCAACAAAAGCAAACGTTCGTACTACTAACGCTGCAAGAACTTCATTAGGTAAAGCTTTAGAAGTTGCTTTTGCTGGTGGTGCCGTAATGGGACTTGGTGTAGTAGGACTTGGTGTTTTAGGACTTAGTGGACTTTTTATGATTTATAGCGGTCAAGGTTGGGAACTCGGTGAAGTATTGAATGTACTTTCAGGATTCTCTTTGGGTGCGTCTTCTATAGCACTTTTTGCGCGTGTTGGTGGTGGTATTTATACTAAAGCTGCTGATGTTGGTGCTGATTTAGTTGGAAAAGTAGAAGCAGGTATTCCTGAAGATCACCCATTAAATCCTGCAACTATTGCAGATAATGTTGGTGATAATGTTGGTGATGTGGCTGGTATGGGCGCTGACCTTTTTGAATCTTATGTCGGTTCTATTATTGGTACAATGGTACTTGGTGCTGCTTTTGTAGGTATGGATGTTTTCAAAGCAGATGGTTTTGATGGTTTAAGTGCAGTTTACCTTCCATTGGTATTAGCAGCTATCGGTATCATCATGTCTATTATTGGTACTTTCTTTGTGAAAGTTAAAGATGGTGGTAATCCACAAACTGCTTTAAACATTGGTGAATTTGGTTCTGCTGGTCTAATGTTAGTGGCTTCTTATTTTATCATTACTAATATGTTACCAGAAACTTGGACATTTGGTGGAGCTGAATATGGTGCAATGGGCGTGTTTTATGCTGTAATTGCAGGTCTTGTTTCAGGCCTTGCAGTAGGTAAAGTAACAGAATATTATACAGGCACTGGTACAAAACCAGTAACCTCAATTGTACGTCAATCAGAAACTGGAGCTGCAACAAACATTATTGCAGGTTTAGGTGTTGGTATGATGTCTACTATGTTTCCTATTCTTTTAATTGCGGCTGCGATTTTGGTTTCACATCATTTTGCAGGTCTTTATGGTATTGCAATTGCTGCAGTAGGGATGTTGGCAAACACAGGTATTCAGTTAGCTGTTGATGCTTACGGACCAATTTCTGATAATGCTGGTGGAATTGCTGAAATGGCAGAACTAGAACCAGAGGTTAGAGAACGTACAGATAAATTAGATGCTGTTGGTAATACAACCGCTGCTATCGGTAAAGGTTTTGCAATTGCCTCTGCTGCATTAACTGCTTTGGCATTATTTGCTGCATTCATGCAAACAGCAAACGTAACTGCTATTGATGTGTCTAAGCCGACTGTTATGGCTGGTTTATTGGTAGGTGGTATGTTACCATTCGTTTTCTCTGCACTTTCTATGAATGCTGTGGGTAGAGCTGCAATGGCAATGATTGAAGAAGTTCGTCGTCAGTTTAGAGATATTCCTCAATTAAAAGCGGCATTAGAAGTAATGAGAGCTGTCGATTCTGATATGTCTAAAGCGACTCCTGAACAACGTGCAATTTTTGATGCTGCTGATGGTTTGGCAGAATATGATAAATGTGTTGATATTTCAACCAAAGCATCTATTAAAGAAATGGTGTTGCCAGGTTTGTTGGCAATTGCTGTTCCTGTTGCTGTCGGATTTATCGGTGGTGCAGAAATGTTAGGAGGTCTTTTAGCAGGTGTCACTACTTGTGGTGTGTTGATGGCAATCTTCCAGTCAAATGCTGGTGGCGCTTGGGATAACGCTAAGAAAACTATCGAAAGTGATGGTAAAAAAGGTTCTGATGCTCACAAAGCAGCTGTTGTTGGTGATACTGTAGGTGATCCTTTTAAAGATACTTCAGGTCCTTCATTAAACATTTTATTAAAATTAATGTCAGTTGTTGCTTTGGTAATTGCGCCAAGTATTGCAATCAGTGCTGATTCAATGATGGCTTATAATCAGGAAAAAGTAGCTACTGAGGTTGTTGAAAAACAAATGGAGCAGCAGATTCGTGTTGAAATGAGCAATATGGAAGATGGTACTTTTAAAGCTATTGTGACGTCAACGGCTACTTCTAATGGAGAAGTTGAGACGGAGACTGTAAAAGAATTTACTGGAGCTACAAAAGAAGAAGTAAAAGCTCAAGTAGAAGCATACAATAGTTCGATAACTATAGAATAAGTTCGGTTTAGACCTTCGGAATAATCGGAAGGTCATCCAACCAACCAAAACCTGCAAAGCTAGCTTTGCAGGTTTTTTTGTTTTATCATTGCAACTTAAAAGTAATAGGAATACTAAAAGGGACTTTAACTGCTCTATCTCTTTGTTTTCCAGGTTGCATTTGAGGTAATTTTGAAATAATCCTAGAGACTTCATCATCTAATATTTTATGAGGACTTCTCATTTTTAATTCACCAACACTACCATCTTTTTGTACCGTAAATTGTAGATATACTTTTCCTTGTAGATTCATATCAATAGCGTTTTTAGGATAGTTGAAATTTTTTCGAATATGCTTTTGCATCATCTCTTGAAAACAGGCCCGCTTATCATTTGAATTTTCACAGCCCGGGAAAATAGGAACTTCTTCGATGGTAACCCAAGTAACATCAGGTATGGTTTCAACTTCTTCAAAAGGAACATCGATTAATGGAATTGATGTATTTTGAATTGGTTCACTGGCTTCTATAAAAGTTTCAACCTCAGGAGCATCATTTTTAATAATTTCAATGACTTTCGGTAGTTGAATTTTTGGAGGAGGAGGGGAGATGACCAAATGTGGTGGAATTTCAGTTTGCAAGTCATCTGGTTTATTTATGCCTGGGTCATTGAATGCCATTTCAGTATCAAATGTTTTCCATTCCAAGGCCATGTAAACCAGCCCAAGAATTAAGGCCATCCCAATAGCGAAGTATAGTCCACTTTGTTTTTCTAGTTTAAGGTGTTCTTTCTTTTTAGCTTTCATTGTTTCAACTTTAAGTTATACTATGAAAGTAGTATTCAGTTAAAGTATTAAAAAGTCAGAATGAGGGAACTATAGTATTGAATGAGGGAAAACAATATAAAAAGGGTACAGCAATTGCTAGCTTCATTATTTTATAAATAAGAGATAAGAAATCTTGTATCTAATCTCTAGCAGCGCAGCGGTCTTCAATATAAATTAAAACAACCCATGAATTTCTGCATCAATCTTATTGATGACTTCTCCTAGATCTTCAGGGTTATCAACGAAGTTAATATCATCTACATCTATGACCAATAGCTTCCCTTTTTCATAAGTATTTGCCCAAGCCTCGTAACGTTCATTTAACCGGCTTAAATAATCAATTGAAATACTATTTTCATATTCACGCCCACGCTTATGAATTTGATTAACCAAATTTGGAATGGAACTGCGCAAATAAATTAAAAGATCTGGCGGTTGTACCAAACTTTCCATCAACTCAAAAAGGCTTTTGTAGTTATTGAAATCTCTATTGGTCATCAGGCCCATTGCATGAAGGTTTGGAGCGAATATATGAGCATCTTCATAAATCGTACGATCTTGAATTACTTTTTTGCCAGCTTCTCTAATTTTCAAAATTTGGCGGTACCTACTATTTAAAAAATAAATTTGCAGGTTAAAACTCCAGCGCTCCATTTGAGTATAAAAATCATCTAAGTAAGGATTGTCAACAACATCTTCAAAATGTGCTTCCCATTTATAATGTTTTGAAAGCAAAGTAGTTAATGTTGTTTTTCCTGCTCCAATATTTCCGGCAACTGCAATGTGCATGGTCTGGTCTGTTTTGCTGTTTAGTTTAAAAACGAGGGGCTGCAATATACGAAGTATATCCAGTTACATGAAAAAATTCAGTTGAAATACTAAGTAGTAATAATTTGAATTCAAAGTTTTGAAATCTTTGGTAAATATGTACTTTTACCATGCAATAATGAGGAAGGATTTGACTGATTGCAACCTCGATAAAAAATGCTAAAAAGCAGTGTAAACTTCTTTCAGCCTTTCCGTCAAATCTTTTGTACAATTAAAAATTAAGAATGGCTTATTTATTTACTTCAGAGTCTGTTAGCGAAGGACATCCAGATAAAGTTTCAGATCAAATTAGCGATGCGCTTTTAGACAATTTTTTAGCTTTTGATGCAGAGAGTAAAGTAGCTTGCGAAACTTTAGTAACTACAGGTCAAGTAGTTTTAGCTGGTGAGGTAAAAAGTGACACCTATTTAGATGTACAAACAATCGCCAGGGATGTCATCAATAAAATAGGTTATACAAAAGGAGAATACCAGTTTAGTGGTGATTCTTGTGGAGTAATTTCTTTGATTCATGAGCAATCTCAAGATATTAACCAAGGGGTGGATAGGGCAACCAAAGAAGAACAAGGAGCTGGTGACCAAGGTATGATGTTCGGGTATGCTACAAAAGAGACTGAAAACTATATGCCATTGGCATTGGATATTTCTCATAAAATATTACAGTTATTGGCTGATTTACGGAAAGATGGAACAGAAATTTCGTACTTGCGTCCGGACGCTAAAGCACAGGTAACCATTGAATACTCAGATGATAATTTACCACAGCGAATAGATACCATTGTAGTTTCTACCCAGCATGATGATTTTGATGAGGACGATAAAATGCTAGCGCAAATTAAAACTGATATAATTTCTATTTTGATTCCTAAGGTAGTGGCGCAATTTCCTGTCCATGTTCAAGAATTATTCAATGACCAAATAACATATCACATTAATCCAACGGGAAAGTTTGTTATTGGAGGGCCACATGGTGATACTGGGCTAACGGGCAGAAAGATTATAGTGGATACTTATGGCGGTAAAGGCGCTCACGGTGGAGGTGCTTTCAGTGGTAAAGATCCAAGTAAGGTGGATCGAAGTGCGGCCTATGCTGCCCGCCATGCAGCTAAAAACTTGGTTGCGGCTGGAGTTGCAAATGAATTATTAGTGCAAGTTAGTTATGCAATTGGTGTTGTAGAACCTACCTCAATATTTGTGGATTCTTACGGCACTGCTAAGGTGAATTTAACTGATGGGCAAATTGCTGAAAAAGTAGCTCTGCTTTTTGATATGCGCCCGTTTGCTATTGAAGAAAGACTGAAACTGCGTAATCCTATTTATTTAGAAACTGCTGCTTATGGTCATATGGGTAAAAACCCTGAAACAGTAACGAAGATTTTTGAATCACCATATAATGGCAGAATTGAAAAAGAAGTAGAGCTTTTTACTTGGGAAAAATTAGATAAAGTAGTTGAAGTTAAAGCTAGTTTCGGTCTATAGTAATTAATTGCTGTCGCATCGAGCGGAGTCGAGATGCTATTACTAAAAATTTGTTCTCGACTCCGCTCAAACTGACAGAGTAAAGAATTTTGTCATTTTGAATTGAATGATTTGAATTTTAGAAATCTATATATGATTTAAAAGATGGGTTTTAAAGAGCCCTCTTTTTTATTTGGGTCGCCCCATTTTCCTTTGTAGTTTTAGTAAATCAATCCAATTACCATGAAGTCATTATTAAAATTCATTTTTCTTTCCTTATCAGTATTATTTGTTATTTCCTGTAAAAAAACAACCGCAGTCGTCGAGGTTGATGAAAACTACGTTGCGAATAATTATACAAAAAAAGAGGTTGATATTGAAATGAGAGATGGCATAACCTTACATACAACTATCTATTCCCCAAAAGACACTTTCAAGAAATATCCAATTCTTATGCAGCGAACGCCTTATAGTTCAAGACCATACGGAGAGGGAAATTTTAGAAAGCAGATTGGGCCAAATGTAAACCTTATGAAAGAAGGAAATATTGTGGTCTATCAAGATGTTCGTGGCCGTTGGTTGAGTGAGGGTCACTATGAGAATATGAGGGCCTATATTCCAAATAAAACAGATAATACCCAAGTGGATGAGAGCACCGACACTTATGATACCATTGATTGGTTAGTTAATAATGTTGAAGGTAATAATGGTAATGTGGGTGTTTGGGGAATTTCATATCCGGGGATGTATGCTACCTATGCTACTATTGATGCCCACCCGGCTTTAAAAGCCTCATCACCACAAGCTTGTATTGGAGATTTCTTTTTTGACGATTTTCATCACAACGGAGCCTATTTATTAAGCTATTTTAGGGCGACATCACTATTTGGAACTCCCAGACCAAACGGAGACCAACCCATAGATACGGCATGGTATACCTTACCGGACTTAAAGACTGAAGACCAGTACCAATTCTTTTTGGATAAAGGGCCTTTGAAAAATCTGAATTCTTATTTTGAGTATGGGTTAAAAGACGAACCTTCTTTAGCACCTAATGAACTGACAGATGATTATTTCTGGAATGAGCTCAAAGAGCATCCCAACTATGATGAATTATGGCAAAGCCGTGGATTGATTCAACATTTAGATAAATCAAAATCTCATGTAGCTACAATGATTGTTGGTGGGTGGTTTGATGCAGAAGATTTATACGGTCCATTAGAAACTTATAAGAATATTGAAAAGAATAGCGAGGGTTATAACACTATGGTTTTTGGACCTTGGGATCATGGGCGTTGGGCAAGAAGAAGCAAACGTAATTTAGTAGGTAACTACTATTTTGGTGATTCCATTTCTACCTTTTTTCAAGATAACATTGAAACCAAATTTTTTAATCATTTCTTAAAGGGAGAGGGCGATACAAATAGTGGGTTACCCGAAGCTTATGTATTTGACTCAGGCCGAAAAGAATGGAAGGAATATGATGCATGGCCACCAAAAGGTGTTGAAAAACAAGCTATGTTTTTATCTGAAAATCAAGAATTATCTACAGAGCAAAAAAGCAGTATAGGAATCCAATTTATAAGTGATATCAAAAAGCCTGTGCCTTATTCTGAGGATATAAAATCAGTGTTCACACCAAGAAAATATATGACTGATGATCAGCGTTTTGCTGCACGCCGCTCTGATGTATTGGTTTTTGAAACTGATGTTTTAGAAGACGATTTAACCCTAGCCGGGGATATTTTGGCAAAACTTAAAGTGGCAACCACTGGTGACGCCGCCGACTGGATTGTTAAGGTTATTGATGTGCACCCAACTGATGTTGAAACCAATGAAGAAATGCAAGATCATTTGAAAATGAGTAACTATCATTTAATGGTGCGCAGCGAAGTTTTAAGAGGACGTTTTAGAAATAGTTTTTCTAAGCCTGAACCATTTACGCCCAATAAAAAGACTGATGTAAACATCAAATTACAAGATGTATTTCACACGTTTAAAAAAGGGCATCGACTTCAAGTTCAAGTGCAGAGCACTTGGTTTCCGCTTATTGATTTAAATCCTCAGACTTATGTTGAGAATATTTTCAAAGCGGATGAAGAAGATTTTAAAACACAGACTCATACGGTTTTTACAGATTCTAGTTTAGAATTTTCAATATTGAGATAAAACAAGAATGTCAATTTATCAGAAACTAACCGCTATTGGTAATAGATTTGAAAGCAAGCACAAACTATTTAAATATGGTTTTAATCTTTCACCAATGTATCGCAGAACTACTGGAAAGATTGTTGAGGTCCGTAAGGACTTATCTTTTATAAAAGTCAAACTTTCAATTTCATACAAGAATAAGAATTATGTGAATTCTATTTTTGGCGGCAGCATGTTTTCGGCGGTTGACCCTATACCAATGGTACAACTCATTAATTTACTAGACAGTAATTATGTGGTTTGGGACAAATCAGCCCAGATAAATTTTAAAAGACCCGCCAAAGAAGACTTGTTTGCAGAATTCAGTTTTACTTCTGAAGAGGTTGACCAAATTAAAGCTGATGTTGCTGATAAAAATGAAATTGAATTGGTAAAAACTACGTTGTTAAAGAATAAAGAGGGTTCTAAAGTATTTTGTGAAGTACATAAAACTATCTATGTGGCCAATAAAGAGTTTTACAAAGAGAAAAGAAAGAAATCTAAAAAAAGCTAAACCAAATTTTCCATCTGCTTTTTTATATCACGATTGTGATATAGGTCTTTTACCATCGCTTCATAAAGGGTTGTGAATCGCTCACTTTTGGCTAAATCACCAAAAATAGCTTCTTGTTGAATAAAGGAGAGGGAGGCTTTTTGTGCCGAACTTTGCAATACTTCTTTTTGACTATCAATTACTTCTAGAGGTTTGTCGTTTAGGTCCCTTTGTTTGTCAGAATAGTAACACCATGCAGCAATCACCAAAGTACTTAGCGCTATATTTCCGTCATGGTCAAGGTTTTCCTTAATCGTTGGAATCAAAAACTTAGGGAGCTTGGCTGCGCTTTCTGAGCAAATTCGGCTCACGCTATCTTTAATATTAGGGTTGGCAAAACGTTCACGTAAACTCTGTTTATAAACATCTAAATCAATGCCTTCTAAGCTATCTAGAACAGGAGTTGCTTCTAGATCCATAAAGAGCTTTAAATATTGATTAAATAGGGAGTCGTCAATACATTCATTAATGGTTTGATAGCCATGTAAGGCTCCAAGAATACCTAAGACAGAATGCCCTGCATTTAGCAAACGGAGCTTCATTTTTTCATAAGGTTTCACATCGGGTACAAACTGTACTCCAACCTGTTCTAGTGCCGGACGACCGTTAGAAAATTTATCTTCAATAACCCATTGTATAAAGGGCTCGCAAGTAACTGGCCAATCATCTATTAAATCATGATTTTTAGCTAGAAAAGAAATGTCTTCAGCAGTAGTTACAGGCGTTATGCGGTCTACCATACTGTTCGGAAATCTCACTTCTTTTTCAACCCATTCAGCTAATTCAGGATTTAGCTTTTGGGTAAACGCTAATAACATCTTTTTAGTTACATCTCCATTATGTTCAATATTGTCACATGACAAAATGGTGAAGGCTGGTAGTTTATTATCTCTTCTTTTTTGCAAGGCTGCTGCCAAAAACCCATAAACTGATTTCGGATTTTTAGGATGTTTTAATTCGTCTTGAATAATGGAATTTTCAAAATCGAATTCGCCTGTAGAAGGATTGAAATTATACCCTCCTTCAGTAATGGTTAATGAGACAATTTTAGTGTCTTCATGTGCCATTTTATCAATAACGGATTGAGCGTCTTCAACAGCTAATTTGTAATCGACAATAGCACCTATTATATAAGGTTCTACAGTGCCGTTAGGGTATTTTACCAGCAACGTATACAGGTGGTCTTGTTTTTTTAAGATAGTACTTATATTGCGGTCTGCTTCTCGTAACCCAATACCACAAATACCCCAATCATAACCGTTAGTTTTTGCTACTAATTCTTGTAAATAATAAGCTTGATGTGCTCTATGAAAACCACCAACGCCAATATGAACCATACCCGTTTTGAGCATACTTCTATTAAAAGAAGGCTTTGAAATCTGGGTATCTATTAAAGTTAAGTTTTGTTGATTTAAGTGCTGCATATTTTACTTTTTTGATTTTCCACGTTGTAGATTCCAGTAGGCTGTAATAAAGTAAACTAGGGTGCAAATAAATGCATAAGTGTAGAAGGTTTCTCTGTTTTCGATGTAGCTAATTTCAGTAGGGCTACCAAACAATACATTAATAGCTAAGGCCAATGTAATGCCTAAAGAGATGATGGCGATAACCTTCAGTAGTTTTGAAAGAATTGAAACATCGCGTTTCTTTTCTGGTTCTTGACTAGCCTTAAGTTCTTGAAATTTTTCAATTTGTTCCTTTTGAAGGCTATCTTTTTTGACTTCTTCCGGATATGCTTCTTTTGCTCCATATTTAGAAGCTAAAAACGTGTAAATAAGTATGGTGAAAATCCAAGTTGGGATAAAGAGATAAAAGAATGACATCACATTGAATGCATTCAATCCAAAACCAAAAACGAGACCTGCTGCCCAAGAAGCCACAGCTGGAAAGCTAAAGGAAAGTTGTTTGTACGATGACCAATATCTTGTAAAGCCAATTCTTGGAAAAATTTGATGTTCAGCAAAAACTATCGCTCCCACTGGTACAACTAATAGTCCAGCATAGGTGAGAAGGGGTAGTATTTGAGAAAAAACAAAAGGAAAACATGCAATTACCATAGTTACTAGACCAACGATAAGTGTTGTTTTTTTTCTAGAATTATTCACAAAAATAGCCTGCGCAGCTAATCCAGCTCTATATAGATTAGTGATTGCCGTTGTCCATCCGGCAACAATTACAATAACAAAACCAGACCAACCTAAAGCGTAGTACGCGACATCACCAGGGTCAAGAGCAACAATTGATTTCCCTAAAATAACAGCAGCCCCAGCACCCATAATTCCTGCTGCTATCCAAGCAACATAATGGCCAAACATCATTCCTGTGCTAGTGGCTAAACCATAGCTTTTCTTTTTGGCGAAGCGTAACAGAGCCATATCAATAAGGCCAAAGTGTGTAATGGTATTTGCGGCCCATGCAAAACCAATGACTTCTATTAAACCAATGCCGGGTTCACCATTACTATCAAGTCCAGTCCAAATCGATTGATTACCCAGATTGATAAAGTCACTCCAGCCGCTCGGTAAAGTCTTGTCCAGAACATCAATAGATAAAGCTGGTAGTAATACCATAGCACCACTCGTGAACATAACAAATAACCAGGGTGCACAAACCCCTGAGAAGTCTGAAACAGCATTAAAGCCATAAATAGCAATAGAAACTACAACAATACCTACAGCTAAAACAATAAATACGAACCAAAGGTTAGTCGGATACCAATCTAGCTGGGCTGGAATATTAAAGGCAAACCTCACCGCGGTTGACGAAACTGTAATCATTGCGGCAGAAATCACCGAAAAAATAATGACGTTGGCCCAATTGTAGAGCTTAGTCATAGAGTCGCCTGCTATTTTGTTCAGGTAGGTGTAAAGGCTTAGCCTAGTGTCTACAGCTATCGGAGAGGTAATAAACGTCCAACTAAGAACAGCTAAAACATTACCAATTAAAAGCCCTAATAAAATATCCATAGTTTTTGCGCCAAGGGCTACAAAAGTTGCACCAATTACAAATTCTGTTGCAGCTACATGTTCCGCCGCATACAAGCCAGCAAAGTGCGTCCAATCATGTAATTTATGCTTGGCAACAGGGAGTTGTTCTTCGTCTAATTGTTCTAGGTTTTTAAAATCATCAGAAGTATTCATTTTGAATTTTGTTGTTGGTTAGTAGTTAATTTCTTTGGTTAAAATAGGTAGAACAATCGAGATAGCAATATTTAGGTATTGTTGACAAATAATATTCCATCAAATTACTAGGTTTTTGTTAAATTTTTAAATCCTATTAGGATATTAAATTTTTCTGACGTTATATTTGTCCTTACAAGTTCAAACACGTATTGAATAGTTATCAAGAAAGGTGGAGGGATTAGACCCTTTGAAGCCTTAGCAACCCTTTGTTCTATACAAAGAAGGTGCTAAATTCTATCTGCATTGGCAGAATAGATAACGAAAAACTAATAGCTAATGCTATTTTTTCTCTTTCTTATAACTTTTTGATTTTACCTAACTATCGTCGGATAGCAAGGGTTTGACTTTTTTAATCATTTAATTAATTTTTAAAAAACAAAATCATGAGTACTCAAAAATTAGCAACTAATGCTTTACATGCAGGGCATGACACAACGCAAACAGGTGGAACGAGAGCCGTACCAATTTATCAGTCTACTTCTTATGTTTTTAATGATACCGATCATGCAGCGAATCTATTTTCATTAGCAGAGCTAGGGTTTATATACACTCGTTTAAATAACCCAACAAATCAAATATTACAAGAAAGACTTGCTGCATTAGAAGGTGGAGTTGGAGCAGTAGTATTCGCCTCAGGAACGGCAGCGATTTCTACTGGTTTATTAACGCTTTTAAGGGCTGGAGATCATATTGTTGCTTCAAGCAGTTTGTATGGTGGCACCTTCAATTTATTGAGTGTTACATTACCACGACTGGGTATTACCACGACTTTTGTTGACCCGGAAGATCCAACAAATTTTGGTAAAGCTGTTCAAGAAAATACTAGAGCAATTTTTGTAGAGTCCTTAGGAAATCCAAAACTGGATGTATTAGATTTAAAAGGAATTTCTAAAGAAGCTAAAGCTGCCAAAGTACCATTTATAGTAGATAATACTGTTGCTACACCAGGCTTATTAAACCCCATTGAGCATGGTGCTAATTTGGTAATTCATTCCTTAACAAAATATATTAATGGTAATGGTACTGCCCTAGGTGGGGCAATTATCGATGCTGGTACTTTTGATTGGACGAACGGTAAATTTCCCGAATTTACAGAACCTTCGGCAGGCTATCATGGTTTAGTATATAGCGAAGCATTAGGTGCAGCAGCCTTCACTTTTAAACTTATTTTGGAAGGTTTACGCGATTTTGGTGGTGCTATTAGTCCTTTTAATGCTTTTCAAATTATACAAGGTTTAGAGACTTTACCGGTTAGAATTAAACAACATAGCGAGAATGCTTTGGCACTGGCAGAGTGGTTAGAGGGTAGAGAAGAGGTCGCATGGGTGAATTATCCAGGACTTAAAAGCAGTAAATACAATGATTTGGCTAAAGAATACTTACCAAAGGGTCAGAGTGGTTTGGTAACCTTCGGAGTTAAAGGTGGTTTTGATGCAGCGAAGAAATTAACAGATGCTACTAAAGTATTCTCGCTTCTTGCAAACATTGGTGATACTAAATCACTAATTATTCACCCTTCAAGTACAACACACCAACAACTTACAGAAGAACAGCAAGAGAGTGCTGGAGTTACACAAGATTTGATTAGACTATCAGTCGGTTTAGAAGATATCAGTGATTTGAAAGAAGATTTAGAACAGGCTTTTGCAGCGGTTGACAAACCTGTTTTAGCTTAATGTTTTGCCTGTCAGTTGGAGCGGAGTCGAGAATCACTTAGAAGACATCTCGACTCCGCTCGATATGACAGCAACCTAATTTTGAAACATGCTCCACAAACTCGAAATAAAGGATTTTTCCACATTAAGCGGTAAAAAACAAGACATTCAATTGTCTTATGAATTGTTTGGTAAGCCATTACATACGGCTCCCATTGTCCTGGTAAATCATGCCCTTACTGGAAATTCTAGTGTTGCTGGTGAAAATGGCTGGTGGACAGATATTATAGGTGCAGGTAAATGTATTGATACAGACACTTACACCGTCCTAGCTTTTAATATTCCTGGGAATGGTTATGACGGATTTGTTATAGAAAATTATAAAGATTTTGTAGCAGGTGATATCGCAAGAGTCTTTTTGACTGGGTTAGAGCTCCTAGAAATTCTTGAACTATACGCTATAATTGGTGGTTCTTTAGGTGGTGGAATTGCTTGGGAGATGGCTGCCATTCAGCCCAAGATTACTAAAAATCTAATTCCTGTTGCATCAGATTGGAAGTCTACAGATTGGCTTATTGCGAATTGTCAAATTCAAGAACAAATTTTAATAAATTCTAAAGAACCTGTACATGATGCTAGAATGCATGCAATGCTTTGTTATCGCACGCCAAAATCGTTTAAAGAACGTTTTCAGCGAGGTACAAATGAAGAATTACAAGTTTTTAATGTAGAAAGTTGGCTGCTTCATCATGGTAAAAAACTACAAGAGCGTTTTCAATTATCCGCTTATAAATTGATGAATCAATTGTTGAGAACAATCGATATTTCAAGAAATGGTAGCCATGCTTTTGATACTATCCAACAAGGTAAAACCAATATTCATATCATTGGCGTCAATTCAGACCTATTCTTTACTGCTGAGGAAAATAAAGAAACATTTAAACAATTGGCGCAAGCCAATAGCAACGTTACTTATGGTGAAGTAGATTCTGTACATGGGCATGACGCTTTTTTGATGGAATTTCAACAACTTGAAAAACTTTTGAAAGGCATATTTCAAAAAGAACATCAACAAGGTCTCAAAATTTTAAAGTTTGGAGGAAAATCGCTGAGTAATGGCGAGGGTTTAGAGCGAGTACTCAAAATTATTAAGCAACAAAAAAGTAATAATGAGAATATAGCAGTAGTATTATCTGCTAGGCAACAAGCAACAAATACCTTAGAAGTTCTATTAGAGAATGCGGCAAAGGGTGAGCTTGATTTTAAAACCCTTGAAACTTTTGAAGATTACCAAAAATCAGTTAGTACTACCATAGATTATTCCAAGGAACTAGGTCAGCTGTCTAAGCGATTAGAGGGCGTTTCTCTTATTGGTGATTATAGTTTAAAAACTAAAGATGAGGTGCTTTCAATTGGGGAATTGATTTCCTGTAAATTAATCGTTTCCTTATTGAAAGAACAGGGTATAAATGCTGTATTAATAGATGCCCGTCAACTCTTGCAGACTAATAGTGAGTTTGGTAATGCCCAAATCAATGAAGGTATATCCAAAACGAAAGTGTTACAACGGTTTTCAGAATTAGAACCTAATAGCGTGCCCATCATTACTGGTTTTATTGCTTCAAATGAAAAAGGGGAAACTACTACCTTAGGTAGAAATGGAAGTAATTATACCGCCGCACTTTTTGCAAATTATTTAGACGCAGTTGAAGTGCTAAACTACACTCATGTTGATGGAATTTTTACTGCAAATCCAGATTATGTGAATCAGGCTAAAATTATAGAAAACCTTTCTTATGCTGAGGCAAATGAATTGGCAAATTTTGGAGCAAAAGTTTTACATGCCAAAACAATTATTCCACTGATCGAGAAAAACATTCCGCTACGTATTTTAAATACATTTAATTCAGACTCAACAGGTACTTTGATTAGTTCAAGAGCTACAAAAGAAGGTATTAAATCGTTATCGGTTATTGAAGATGTAGCCCTGATTAATCTTGAAGGAAGAGGACTATTAGGTAAGGTGGGTATTGATGCTCGAATATTTACAAGTTTGGGTCGACAACAAATAAATGTTAGTATTATTTCGCAAGGATCATCAGAACGAGGTATTGGCCTAGTTGTTCAATCGGTTGATGCGGAAGCGGCAAAGAAAGCTTTAGACGCAGAGTTTGTAATTGATTTTTTTGCCCAAGATGTCAATACAATAACGATAAAAAAAGATATCTCGGTCATCTCTATTGTTGGGCAAGACTTAAGTACGTTTCATCACCCGTACAATGCGCTTATAAAAAATGGAATTGTTCCTTTATTATTTAATAATACTATATCAGGAAAGAATATAAGTTTAGTAGTTGAAAACCAAACCTTGAACAAAGCACTTAATGTAATGCATGGGCAAATATTTGGGGTAAGTAAACGTATAAATTTGGCAATTTTTGGTCATGGAACAGTTGGTGAAACATTAATAAATCAAGTATTGCAATCTCATGAAAAAATAAAAGAGCGAAAAGATCTTGATTTGAAAATTTTCGCAGTAACCAATTCGAAGAAAGCGCTTCTTAATTCAAAAGGAATACAAGGGGATTGGAAAACAAAGTTTGAGCAAAACGCGGTTACTTATGGGGTTAATGATATCATTAGTTTTGCTAAGAACAATCATTTAGAAAATTTAATCGCAATAGATAATACAGCAAGCACTGATTTTGTAAACAATTACTTTGATTTAATTGCCAAGGGTTTCGATTTGGTCTCTTCCAATAAAATAGCCAATACTTTAGATTTTGACTATTACCAATTGGTAAGAGAGAATTTAGCCAAGTTTCAAAAACAATACTTGTATGAAACTAATGTGGGTGCGGGATTACCTTTAATTGACACCATAAAATTGTTGCATCTTTCAGGGGAGAATATCACACAAATTAAAGGTGTTTTTTCGGGTTCTTTAAGTTATATTTTCAACACATTTTCTGAAAGTAATCAACCATTTTCTGAAGTCTTAAAAGTAGCAATGGATAATGGTTATACGGAGCCTGACCCAAGAGAAGATTTATCAGGTAATGATGTCGCTAGAAAATTATTGATTTTGGCAAGGGAATTAGAATTACAGAATGAATTTTCTGATGTTTCTATTGAAAGTCTAATTCCTGAGGAGTTACGTGAAATTAATTTAGATGGCTTTTTAGCAAACCCTGAAATTATTGACCAAAAGTTTACTGCAATAAAGCAAAATCAAAAGCCGAATCATGTTTTACGTTATGTTGGAGATTTGCATGGAGATTTGCAAAAGCAAAAAGGAATTTTAGATGTAAAGTTAATCTCAGTTCCAAAGGCAAGTGCACTTGGTCAAATTAGTGGGGCAGACTCAATAATAGAGATTTATACCGAGTCTTATGGCGAAAACCCAATTGTAATTCAAGGAGCCGGAGCAGGTGCTGCAGTAACTGCCCGAGGGGTGTTTGGAGATGTTTTACGAATTGCAGAAAAATTGTAATGAGCAATAGAAAATTTGAAACAGAGGCGATTAGAACCCAAGTAGAGCGAACTCAGTTCTTAGAGCATTCTAGTCCGTTGTATTTGACATCGAGTTTTGTATTTGAAGATGCTGAAGACATGAGGGCTTCATTCGCCGAAGAAAAAGAACGCAATATTTATTCGCGGTATTCCAACCCCAACTCCAATGAATTTGTAGATAAGGTCTGTAAAATGGAAGGGGCTGAAGCAGGTTTTGCTTTTGCTTCTGGTATGGCTGCAGTTTTTTCAACTTTAGCTGCTTTATTAGATAGTGGTGACCATATTCTATCTGCTGGTAATATCTTTGGTTCTACTCATTCGCTATTCAATAATTTTTTTCCAAAATGGAAGATATCACATGATTACTTTCCAATTGATGATTTTGATGCTATTGAAAGTCTAATTACCTCAAATACAAAGCTGATTTATGCTGAATCACCTACCAATCCCGGAGTTGATATTTTAGATTTGGAGGCATTGGGCAAAATTGCTAAAAAGCATAAGTTGATTTTGGTGATTGATAATTGCTTTGCCTCGCCTTATTTGCAACAACCTATCAAATTTGGAGCAGATTTGGTGATTCATTCAGGAACAAAACTGATGGACGGCCAAGGAAGGGTTTTGGCAGGAATCACGGTTGGTAATTCCAAACTCATTGATGAAATCTACCGTTTTTCAAGGATTACAGGTCCTGCACTTTCCCCGTTCAATGCATGGGTGATTTCTAAAAGTTTAGAAACGCTTGCGATAAGAGTGGATAGACATTGTGAAAATGCCTTAAAATTGGCGCAGTTTCTAGAGGGTCATGAGAATGTGAATTGGGTAAAGTATCCTTTTTTAAAATCGCACCCACAATACGAAGTTGCTAAAAAACAAATGAAAGCTGGGGGCTGTGTAGTAGCTTTTGAAGTTAAGGGTGGATTAGAAGCTGGTCAGAAATTCTTTGACTCAATAAAATTATTATCCCTTTCTGCTAATTTAGGAGATTCGCGCAGTATAGTTACGCATCCAGCTTCAACTACACATAGTAAACTCACCAAAGAAGAACGCTTAGCATCAAACATTACTGATGGATTGGTACGTGTATCGGTTGGTTTAGAGCATATTGATGATATTATAAAAGATATTAAACAGGCGCTTTATTAATATTTCAACTAACTTGTTTAACAGTTATGACAGGTAAACTAATAGGCTGGCTATTCGGATTGTTTGTACTCGCTTTGGGCATCACCAATATTATTTATGGGAACGATTCTGATTTTGGGTTTTTTTTGGTGTTGTTGTCTTTTATTTTTTATCCTCCAATAGGTAAGTTTCTTAAAAGCCATTTTGGTTTTTTAATACCTATTTGGGTAAAAATAGTTTTAGCGCTATTTATTTTGTGGTCAAACATAGCGGTTGGTGCTATTGCCGAAGGTTATGTTTTCTAAGGTTATTTAAACCCAATAGTTTCAAGTGCATCATGACTAACTTGAATAGCTTCTAAAGGTTCCATGTTAAAAGTCTTGTCCTGCTCAACCATATAATATTCCATTCCTGATTTTTCTTTTCCAGTTAAGATTTTAGCGAAATCAATGGTTCCATTGCCCACGGGTGCAAACTTGCCTTCTTCATCCATATCTTTTACATGCCAGATTTTAAAACGTCCTGGATATTTTTCAAAATACGCAATTGGGTCAGCTCCAGCTTTGGTGACCCAGAATAAGTCCATCTGAAAATTCACATAGTTTGGGTTGCAGTTTTCCAATAAATAATCAATAGGTACGATACCATCTTCGTCTTCTACAAATTCAAAGTCGTGATTGTGGTATAATAATTTGAGTCCTGCCGCATCTGCTTTTTTCCCCAGTTCATCAAGAATACGAGCAAGGTTTTCTGGACCACCAGTCATACTCATGGTATTAGTAGAACTATCATAATTAAATAAACCCATTGGAGGAATTGGCACCACAAAATATTCAAAACCAGCTGCTTTTGCCGCTGCCATTTCAGTTTCTGCATTTTCAAGAGTAACGCTGCTTTGGTGAGTGCTAATAGCTGTTAAATTCAATTCTTGTAAATATATTTTAAAATCAGCCGGGGCCATATTGTAGTATTTACCTTCTTTATAACCCGCTGCTTCAATATTTTTGTAGCCTACTTCTGCAACGGTTTTTAACGTGGCTTTTGCATCTTCGCCCATGGCATCACGAACTGTATAAAGAGCCAATCCACCTAATTGGTCTTGAGCACTTTTTTCAATGGTTGCAGCTTCTGGTGTTTTTGATTTGTCGGTCTTGTTCTTGCAGGATACCGTAAATAACATAACAAGAGATAGAAACAAACTTGATTTAAATAATTTCATAGTTGATAGGTTTATGCAGTAAATAATCTAGTTTTTATGAGGCTGTAAGTTATAATAATAATCAAATACATAGGTTTTAAAAACTATAGTTCATTCTTATAGATTTTTCCATCTTTCATAATGAGTTTTAAATTTTCTTTCGGATTTGCTATAACTTTCATATTCTCTATAGGATTTCCGTCATATATCAATAAGTCGGCGTAAGCACCTTCTTCGATTACTCCAATTTTACCTTTGGAGTACGGATTAATCTTTCCTGACAGCGAAAATAATTTTGCATTGCCAGAAGTAGCTTGTTTTAGAATTTCTAAATTAGAAAACCATTTTGTTCGAGCAGTAAACTCCATTAATGCATAAGATTCATAGCCTAAAGCGCCATAGGCGTCGGAACCAAAACCAACATTGATATCATATTTCTTCGCTAGTTTAAAAACTGTATCGGTTCCTTCTAAAACAGGTTTTATTTTTTTATTCAAAGCCTCTGGTATTGTGTCCTTTCCTGGTGCCCAAAAACTTGCTGGTGTTTCCGTCCAAAAAGCTTGGGGTACAAGCCAAGCGTCTTTTTCTTTAATTAGTTTAATAGCTTCTTCGTTAAGAAGGTGACCGTGATCAAGGCATTTGACACCTGCATTTAAAGATCTAATGGCGCCTTTAGATTCATAAATGTGAACAGCAACATAAGTATCCCAATCTGCAGCGGCCTGAACTGCCGCTTGTAGTTCTTCTGATGTGAATTGAACCGAATGAATGGGGTCAAAATCTGACGAGATACCTCCTCCTGCCATAACCTTAAGCTGAGTGGCTCCCTTACGCAAATTTTCTCTAGATGCCTTTAATACTTCTGGTACTCCATCAACCACAAAAGTCCATCCTAAGGCATCAATTGGATGCATAGGACCGCCCGACCATTGGGTACTTGGTTCGTTTGGGTTTCGAAAATCACCATGGCCAGATGTTTGACTAATGTATGCGCCTGATGGGTAAATTCGTGGTCCAGGTATCAAACCCTCATCAATTGCTCTTTTTACTCCAAACACGGGCCCACCTAAGTCACGCACTGTGGTAAAACCAAGCATTAAGAAGTTCTCAGCGGCCAACGCTGTCCGTATTGAAGTGTACATCCAATGCGCATTATTTCTAACTTCTTTATCACTAATTGTGGATGATAAATGAACGTGAACATCAGAAAGCCCTGGTATAAGGGTTTTGCCTTCACCATCAATTATCATTACTTCGTCTGTAATCGCGATAGTTTTGGATATTTTTTTAATAAGATTCCCTTCTATAAGTATGCTACTTCTTTCTGATAAGGCATCGCTTGAACCATCCCAAATAGCCACATCTTTTATTAGAATCGAGTTTTGACCATTAATATGGATTGAAGTAAATATTAATAACAAAAAAAGCCTGAGTGCGTTCATAATCAAATGATATCAACTAGATTAAATGTAAAACCTAAATATACAATCTTAAAGAATAGCTATTTGAATAAGTGATTAATAGCTGAGTCCCTTCTTTTTCATTAGTCTTCTATAGTTCATGGCTACACTATCGAATTTTAGGTGCAACTCTTTTGTGAAATCAAAAGGTACTTGTTCTGGTCGCTGAGATTCTACGATACGTTTATCTTGATCAAAGATTACTTGTTCAAATTCTTGTAATACGGTATCAGGTTCATCAAGGTTATAATTTCGACCGATGATGCAAAAGCCTCTACATTTATTTTTAGAAATAGGTTGTGAGGTAAAAAAATAGACCATCCCTTTTTCACCACCCCAACCTAAACGTAAAACAATGGTGTAAGGTAAATGTAGCTCATAAACACTTCGTCGTTCTGGTTTTACAACTTCTTCATTAGCAAAAATTGGAAAGTCTTCACTATTAGAGGCCTCTGGCCTAACTATAGAATAATGAAGCACAGAATATTTTCTCGAGACTTCAACATCAGGAACCACGGGTCTTTCAGGGTCACCTAATAAACCAGGATGTACCCATGGAAAATGCCCAAAATCTGTAAAATTTTCAACCTGTCTAGAACTATCACTGTTCCAATCAAAAGGCCCCGTATTTACTAACTTCCAATCAGAATGCTCATATTCGGGAATTTCCGGCAGACTGTATATAGGTTCTTTTAAGGCAACCCAAACCAAGCCGTATCTCTCTTGACAATAATATGAAGGTGTTTTAGCTTTTTCTGGAATTTGAACATCTGGCGCTTGAGGAATTTTTACACAGTCACCTTTTTTGTCAAATTGCCAAGCATGGTAAGGGCAAACCAAACAATCATCTTTAATCCATCCGAGTGATAAAGCAGTGCCTCTATGTATGCATACATCACGCATAGCATGAGGAGTTCCATCAGCTGTGCGCCATAATACTATCGCTTCAGCTAAAAGAAAGGTGCCAAAGGGTTCAGAAGCTTTTATTTCATGGCTATACCCAACTGGATGCCAACATTTCAATAAATTTTCAGGATAAATGTTCTTAATCTCTTTCATAAAGTAAAAAGTAGGGCTGTTTTGTAAATATATAGAATTGTAAATGCCTTTCATTTTTACCTATCTTAGCCCTGTGCTCTCTAAAAAGACAAAATACGGACTTAAAGCATTGACATTCTTGGCTTCACAACCAGATAGAAACCCTATTCAAATTGCTGAAATTGCAAAGCAAAAAAACATCTCACAAAAGTTTTTAGAAAGCATTTTATTAACCCTTCGTCGCAATGGCTTTTTAGGTTCTAAAAAAGGAAAGGGTGGTGGGTACTACCTTATTAAGGAGTCAAAAGACATACAAATGACCGCAGTAATGCGAGTTTTAGAAGGCCCGATAGCCATGGTACCATGTGTCAGCTTAAATTTTTATGAAAAATGCGATGATTGCCCAGAAGAGGGGGAATGCTCTGTAAATAAATTGATGCTCAAAGTTCGCGACGCCAATTTAGAAGTATATAGAAACACCACACTCCAAGACTTAATCTCTTAGAATTCAATTTTCTAGTTTTTAAATTCACAAATAATTAGGTTAATTTTTAATAATCTACTAAAACTATAGGATTAACAAATAATTAATTCAATTTTAGCTTTTGGTGTGAGAATATTCTTTTATGTTTGTAATTCCTATTAAATCTATAGGGTAATAAAATTATGATTACAGACCAATTGATTTTAGGCTCGCAAGAAGAAGGAAAGCACACTTACAAAAAGGATAAGAGTTCTGAAAGTCCTAAAAGAAGTATAGCTAAAACAATAAGTTGGAGGGCTATAGGCACCTTAGATACCATATTAATTTCATGGGTTGTTACAGGTACATTGAGTTTAGCTTTTTCCATTGGAATAATTGAATTAGTAACTAAAATGGTACTCTACTTTTTTCACGAGCGAATTTGGAATACTATTAATTGGGGTAAATAAAAAGCAATGTCAGAAGACCAATTACCAATTTGGAACGCCCAACTTAAGGGCATACCGCCACAAGAAATTATCGCCTGGGCTATTCAGCACGGTATTAAGCCAGTAGTTACAACCAATTTTAGGCCTTACGAGGTAGCTATATTACATGCGGTTACCGATGTTGATGATGACATTCCCGTAATCTGGTGTGATACAGGCTACAATACTCCACAAACTTATAAGCATGCCGAAGAGTTAATTTCTCGTTTGAGATTAAACACAAAACTATACGTGCCAAAGCAAACAGCGTCACATCGCGATTCAGTTATGGGTATTCCAGAGATTGATAGTCCTTTACATAAAATATTTACTGAACAGGTAAAATTAGAGCCTTTTAAAAGAGCGATGGCAGAACATCAACCAGATGTTTGGTTCACTAACTTGAGAAAGGGACAAACAGTGCATCGTGATTCTTTAGACATATTAAGTTTAGGCAGCGATGGCGTATTGAAAGTGAGTCCTTTTTTTTATTGGACAGATACCCAGCTAGATGTTTATTTAGCCGAACATAGTTTACCCAACGAACATAAATATTTTGACCCCACTAAGGTTTTAGAAAACCGAGAGTGTGGTTTACATACATAGCCTAATCAGAAAACGGAGGTAATACCTTCCTCAGATTAATCATCATTTTAGACAATTGAGGAAGGTATTATCATAAAACAAATTGATTTGAACAACATTTTGCAAGAATTAGAACAGCCAAAAACCAATGGTGCGGATAAGGTATTAACAATGAGTGCTTTAGAAAGTGAGGCGATATATATATTTAGAGAAGTAGTAGCTCAGTTTGAACGACCTGTTTTACTCTTTTCAGGCGGTAAAGACTCGATTACTTTAGTTCGTTTGGCGCAAAAGGCTTTTTGGCCTGCTAAAATTCCATTCCCTTTAATGCATATTGATACCGGACATAATTTTCCTGAGACTATTGAATTTAGAGATAAGTTAGTTGAAGAACTGGGAGTAGAACTTATTGTGCGGAACGTACAAGATTCTATCGACCAAGGCAAAGTGACTGAAGAGACCGGAAAATATGCTAGTCGAAATATGTTACAAACAACCACTCTTTTAGATGCTATTGAAGAATTCAAGTTTGACGCATGTATTGGTGGTGCAAGACGCGATGAAGAAAAAGCTAGAGCGAAAGAACGTATTTTTTCTGTTCGTGATGATTTTGGTCAATGGGACGAAAAAAACCAACGTCCTGAATTGTTTGATTTACTAAATGGTAAAATTGAATTAGGACAGAATGTGCGTGTTTTTCCGATTAGTAATTGGACAGAATTAGATGTTTGGAGTTATATCGAACAAGAAGAAATTGAGATTCCATCTATTTATTTTGCGCACCAAAGAAACATTTTTGTCCGTGATGGATTAATCTGGTCAGCTGAAGATGATGTGGTGTTCAGATCTGAAGATGAAGTAGTGGAAGAACTTACCGTGCGTTTTAGAACCGTAGGCGATATGTCTTGTACCGCAGCCGTAGAATCAAAAGCTGATACCATTCAAAAGGTGGTTTCAGAGATAAGAGATTCAAAAATCTCAGAACGTGGTGCTAGAATTGATGATAAGCGCTCTGAGGCAGCAATGGAAAAGAGAAAACAACAAGGTTATTTTTAAGGTATGGAAGTATTAAAAATTGCTACCGCAGGTAGTGTAGATGATGGTAAAAGTACTTTGATAGGAAGATTACTGTATGATACTAAGTCTTTGACTGATGACAAATTGGAAGCTATTAGAAAAAGTAGTGAAAAGAAGGGATATGATTACCTAGATTTTTCTTTGGCTACTGATGGATTAGTGGCAGAGCGAGAGCAGGGTATTACTATTGATGTAGCGCATATCTATTTCTCCACACCAAAGAAAAGTTATATAATAGCTGATACACCAGGGCATATTGAGTATACCAGAAATATGGTTACCGGAGCCTCAACATCACAGGTGGCCATTATTTTAATTGATGCAAGAAAAGGGGTTATTGAACAAACCTATCGTCACTTTTTCATTAACAACTTACTAAGGGTTAAAGATGTAATAGTGGCGGTTAACAAAATGGATTTGGTGGGGTATGACCAAGAAGTTTTTGAAGATATCAAAACAAATTTTGAAAGGTTAAATGCCAAGAGCACCTATGCCGAACAGAATGTAAGTTACATTCCTGTTAGTGCTTTAAAAGGGGATAATGTGGCTAAAAAAACCGATTCGATGACGTGGTATGAGGGTGAAACTATATTGGGGCATTTAGAAAACTTAGAACAAAATGATGTAAAGGCAGGTGGTTTTACTCGTTTTCCGGTACAAACTGTCATACGTCCAAAAACAGATGATTTTCATGATTTTAGAGGATTTGCAGGCAAGGTCTATGGAGGTAATCTCCAAGTTGGTGATGAAGTAACTGTTTTACCTTCCATGACGAATTCAAAAATCAAAGAAATCTATTTTTATGATAAAAAATTCGATAAAGCCTCTTCCGGAAGTTCGGTTACGATAACACTAGAAGATGAGGTGAATATTACCAGAGGAGATATGTTGGTGTTGAATGATGAAGTACCAAAAATAGATAAGAGTATAAGTGCTACGGTTTGTTGGATGGATAATAAAGAACTACGTCCAGGAACAAAGTATTTCGTTCAACATAATACGAATCGCGTACTCTCAAAAGTAGTTGAAATAAATAATGTGATTGCTCCAGACTTTTCAGGCAGTAAGGAATCAGAGGGAAAGTTAAGATTGAATGAAATTGGAGAGGTAGAAATAAAATTAAGCAAACCTGTGTTCTATGATTCGTTTGTTGAGAATAAGCCTAATGGATCATTCATTTTAATTGATGAACAAACAAATTCCACGGCTGGGGTCGGCTTTATAAATTAATATGTAGTGATTCTTGTATAATCGGGAATCTGGAAAATATTAATCTAGTTATCCTATAGGAATATAATAATATTGATCTAGCGTCTAACGTCTAGTCTAAAATCTAATTTAATGCAAAGTTTTAGAACAGAAATAGAAAATCAGGTTGTTGAGAATGATATTCTCGAATTGGAACGTAAAATTCATGAATTTCAAGAAGGGAAATTAGATGAAGAAAAATTTCGAAGTCTTCGTTTAGCTCGAGGTGTTTATGGTCAGCGACAACAGGGCGTTCAGATGATTCGCATTAAACTACCTTACGGAAAGGTTACCTCTAAACAATTGAAACGTATTTGTGATGTATCTGATGAATATTCAACAGGACGATTACATATTACCACTCGTCAAGATATTCAGATTCATTATGTGGATTTAAATAGAACCCCAGAACTATGGGCAGAATTAGAAAAAGATGAAGTAACCCTACGGGAAGCTTGTGGTAACACGGTTCGTAATGTAACTGCAAGTGAAACGGCAGGTATTGATGTAGACGAACCTTTTGATGTATCTCCATATGCAGATGCTTTGTTTAGATATTTTCTAAGAAATCCTTCTAGTCAAGAAATGGGAAGAAAGTTCAAGGTTTCTTTTTCTGCCAGCGATGCCGATACAGGGCTTTCTTACATGCATGATTTAGGGTTTATCGCCAAAGTACAACAAGGTGTTAAAGGCTTTAAAGTGATGTTAGGTGGTGGTTTGGGTTCTCAACCACGCCATGCAGATGTCTTATTTAATTTTTTGCCATCAGATAAAATTATTCCTTTAATGGATGGGGTAATTCGTGTTTTTGATAGATATGGCGAGCGTAAAAGCAGGGCGAAAGCCAGATTGAAATTTTTACTAAAAGATTTAGGTCTTGAAGGATTTAAAAAATTATTGGCCCAAGAACAGAAAGCCGTTCCTTATACTTCAGTTTCTGTCGATGCATTGTCCTATCCTAAAATAAAAGTAGAGAATGTTGCCATTCCAAAGGTGGAAATCACCAATAAAAGGGAATTTGAGAAATGGAAATTGACCAATATCGTTTCGCAAAAACAGGGTGGTTTTGTAGCTATTGGTATTAAAGTTCTATTGGGAGATTTTTATACAGATAAAGCAAGATTATTAGCTGATTTGGTTCAAAAATATGCTGCCGGAGAGCTACGATTATCGCTTAGGCAGAACATTTTGATTCCTTATGTAAAGGAGGAACTCATTCCGTTTTTCTATACAGAATTAGAAAAATTAGGCTTTGTGGAAGCGGGATATAATAAAGCGCTTGATATTACTGCATGTCCTGGAACTGACACTTGTAACTTAGGTATTGCAAGTAGCACGGGGATTGCCGTAGAATTAGAGCGAATTATAAAAGCTGAATATCCGCAATACATTTCTAATTCAGATGTAGTAATTAAGATTAGTGGTTGTATGAACGCTTGCGGCCAGCATAATATGGCCAATATTGGTTTTCAAGGAATGTCTATAAGAACCAAAGATAAGCTAGTCGCACCCGCCTTACAGGTTTTATTAGGAGGCGGTAATATTGGAAATGGTAAAGGTGTTTTTGCAGATAAGGTTGTGAAAGTGCCAAGTAAAAGAGGTCCAGAAGCCCTTCGTTTAATTTTAGATGATTTTGATAAAAATGGAAATGGATTGTCTTATGGAGATTATTATAAAGAAAAAGGAGAACATTATTTCTATG
>Ga0316204_10002842_pt1 | contig 37296 bp, 38 predicted proteins | sample 6monrhotite_MG_2_FD_205661 | JGI IMG/M metagenome (GOLD analysis project Ga0316204, IMG submission 205661) | Microbial mat bacterial communities from mineral coupon in-situ incubated in ocean water Damariscotta River, Maine, United States -... | ecosystem: Environmental > Aquatic > Marine >... | reverse complement strand
GTAATTCCTTCAAGACTCTTGCCTGACACAAGTGAACGGAGATACGCATTTAATTGTCCAGGATAACGTCGAACATGCACACCGATATCACTTCGAACAAAATAGCTGACCGCCTGACGATAATCATATTTACCGGCAGTTTTCATTACCGCAAGATAAATACCCGCCGATTTAAGTTCATCTATCGTGTCTATGGGTAAGATTACCCGTTCACGTTTATTTTTTTCAATATCCAGATCAAATCGAGCTGAATAGACCAGCTCCCCCTGCTGTGCATATTGCTGCAGTCGATAATAGCTTTCTTTGCCACCACGCCATTGCTCCAGAAATGATAAAATTTTGTCATTTTTAATCCGGTGGAAGTCCACATCAACCTGTTTGATATTGATACTATAAACCGGCAATCCTTTGGAATGGGTCAGTGGTAAAACGCCCCCATCATGAGCAAAACTGATCGAAGCTTCTATGGCTTTTGTGGTCAAACTTTTTTTATAACGCTGCCCCAATTCTTTATTATTAGTCGCCTTCAAATTGGCGTAGACGGTCAGCAGGTATTCCGCTTCCGGCTCAATATTTTTAAAAAACAATTCCCGGCCATTACCCGATAATATCCAGGCTCCATCGACACGTTCACCATCCCGTCGCTCCAAAACCAGGTATTTTTGAAACTCTGAGCGGCTATCAAGAGGCACAGATAAAACGATACCTAAACTGCTCGCACCATTATAATCCCGCTCTGAAAAATCCAGTATCTTGAATTCCGTTTCCGAAAAATCCTTTAAGACTGATTTACTCTCTACTGAGGCAATGGTACTGACATCAACAGGTTCCGTTAGGCTGTTCTTTTTAGTTTCCTTATTGGTTTTATTATTAGCTTCATTATTTTCACCACAGGCGGTCAAAACCATAACCATCAGAATAATAAAACACCAACGTATCTTTCGAACCAGATCGAGCGATTGAGCCATTTTTCACCTCCCGCAAGCGCTCAATCACAACTGTTTGCGGATTGAAGCGTGTTAGATTAATTACCTTATAAAATAATCTTATCTCAGAGGCTGGTATATTTTATGAATTTTCGACGATCAATTATGACGAATTATGGCAGGCTCTGATATGAGTAGCTTGGTAACAAGAACAGTGCTTTATATAGACAAAAGCATTTTCAGGTATTATAAATTAAAGTTACAGGTTAAAAAATAATAATCTCAAAAAGGAGCCACCATGACGCCGATTCGAATTTTCGCAGCACTCATCATTTGTTCTCTGGCATTTGCGCAACCTCTGATGGCAAAAGAAATTGTCATCAAATTCTCTCACGTCACCACTGACAAAACGCCAAAAGGTAAAGCAGCCAAATATTTTCAGGATTTAGTTGAGCAACGTCTCAAAGGTAAGGTCCGGGTGGAAGTTTATCCAAATTCGCAATTGTACAATGACAAAGAAGTGCTTAAAGCCCTGTTATTAGGTGATGTACAGATGGCAGCACCTTCTTTATCTAAATTTGGCAAATACACCAAAAAATGGGGACTCTTTGACCTGCCATTCCTGTTTAAAGATGACAAGGCGGTGAACTGCTTTACCAATGGCCCTGCTGGACAGGCTCTTCTGGATGCCGCCAGCAACAAAGGACTGAAGGGCCTGGGATACTGGCTAAATGGTATGAAGCAATTATCAGCCAATAAGCCTTTAATCGTCCCAGGTGATGCCAAAGGTGAAAAATTTCGTATTATGAGCTCTGATGTCCTGGAAGCTCAATTCAAGGCTGTAGACGCCAATCCTCAGAAAATGTCTTTTTCTGAAGTTTATAATGCCCTTTCAACCGGCGTTATAGATGGTCAGGAAAATACCTGGTCTAATATCCGCACCAAAAAATTCTTTGAAGTACAGAGCGACTTTACCGAATCCAATCATGGTGTGCTTGAATATGTGCTGGTGACCAGTACAGAATTCTGGAATAGCCTGCCAAAAGATATCCAGGCTGAGCTCAGCGACATTCTTAAAGAAGTCACTCAAAAAGAAACTCAATGGGCACTTGAAGCGGCTGAAGCCGACAAACAATTTATTCTTGCCTCTGGTCGAACCAAGATTCATAGCTTAACCGACGACCAGGCCGCTCAGTGGGCCTCAGTCATGAAGCCGGTATGGAAGAAATTCGAAGGCGATGTTGGCAAAGAAAATATTGATGCGGTTCTAAGTTGTAACAAATAAGCTAACAATTGATGGTTTATGGTCGAAGCTAATACTTTTTCCATAAACCATCCTTTTCCTTCAATTCGCGGTATCCCATGAATAAATTTATCGATTTTATTGAGGAAGGGTTTATTGCCCTGCTTCTAACCGCCATGACACTGGTAACGTTTTCTCAGGTCGTTGCCCGCTATGTTTTTAATTCAGGTGCCGTCTGGGCATTGGAACTCACCACCTACCTGTTTGCCTGGCTGGTTATGTTCGGCGCTGCATATTGTGTTAAAAAAGGTATCCACATTGGCATTGATGCCTTTGTGAATCTTTTTTCTGTGCGCACCCGACAATATATCACGTTAGTAGCGATCAGTCTGTGCATGCTCTATTGCGGTATTCTCTTCAAAGGCAGCTGGGACTATGTCGCCAAGCTCAAACTCATTGGAATTGAGGCCGAAGACATGCCCATAGAAGAGTGGAAAATCAAAATTATTCTACCCATTGGTTTTGCCCTGATCTTTTTCCGTCTCATTGAGGTCGCCTGGAAAGTCTATAAAAGCGAAATTGAAACCATGCACTTTATCAATGAAACCAAAGAGCTGCTGGATGAACTTGAAATAAATGAAAGTGAAAATCCTCCAGAGGATATTAAACAATGACCACTACCGCACTTTTCTTTCTATTATTTCTTTTTATGTTAATCGGGGTTCCCGTGGGTTTTTCACTTGGCCTGGCCAGCACCCTGACCATTTTATTTTTCGCTGATGATTCCATGGCCTCACTGGCAGGCAAGATTTTTACCTCCATGGAACATTATACTTTGATGGCTATCCCTTTTTTCATACTGGCCTCGGCTTTTTTAACCACAGGCGGCGCTGCCAGGCGGCTAGTGGATTTTGCTGTGGACAGTGTCGGCTGGATACGTGGTGGACTGGCTATGGCTTCTGTCATGGCTTGTATGTTATTTGCGGCAGTTTCCGGCTCATCACCTGCAACCGTTGTCGCCATTGGTTCTATCGTAATTGCGGGTATGATTCGAGAAGGTTATTCCCAGTCATTTTCCGCCGGTGTAATCAGTACTGCAGGTACCATGGGCATTTTAATTCCCCCTTCGATTGTCATGGTGGTTTATGCGGCAGCAACCGATGTCTCTGTGGGTAGAATGTTTCTCGGCGGCGTCATCCCCGGATTATTAATTGGCATACTTATGATGATTGCGATATATTTTGTCGCCCGCCGGAAAAACTTCCCCAATGTCCCTTTTAAAGGCTTTTCTCAGCTGTTTCGTTCCGCTAGCCGGGCTGCCGGAGGATTATTTTTAATTGTCATTATTATGGGCGGTATCTATGGCGGTATTTTCACACCAACCGAAGCAGCGGCGGTAGCCGCTGTTTATGCTTTTATTATTGCCGTATTCGCCTATCGCGATATTAAGTTTACCCATATTCCCAAAGTTCTGATTGATGCCGGAAAAACCAGTGTGATGCTGATGTTTATTATAGCCAATGCTTTATTGTTTGCTTTTGTCCTGACCTCAGAACGTATTCCCCATGAAATTGCCGAGTTAATTGTTTCTATTGGTCTGCCCACCTGGGGATTTTTACTCATTGTCAATATCATGCTACTGATAGCCGGTAATTTTATGGAACCTTCAGGTATCTTGCTGATTATGGCCCCCATTCTTTTTCCGATTGCCATGCAGCTAGGCATTGATCCCATCCACCTGGGCATAATTATGGTGGTGAATATGGAAATCGGTATGATCACGCCACCGGTTGGGCTGAACCTGTTCGTGACTTCGGGAATTACCGGCATGAGTATGATAGAAGTTATTAAGGCAACCTATCCCTGGTTACTATTGTTATTAAGCTTTCTGATGATTATTACTTATATCCCCCAGGTATCAATTTTCCTGCCAAATCTGCTTATGGGACCAGAAACTGTCAATATGTAACGACATAATAGTGTTGGTTCAACTAAAACCAGGAGTAATGACTGATTAATCTGACATATTGATACTTTAAATTCTGACAAAAAATTATCATCTGTCTTACAGTAAAATATCTTAAAACCATCTATAATATATTAATAAGCTTTACATTGATGTATACGAGCTTTTTTCACAGGGAGTGGCCATTCTATGAATGTCGAAGAACAACTTGTTGCAGAAATAATCAATCTTCAGAAATTAATAGAGTCAGGCAAACGCAACGGTGAGCCAAAACACCTGTTAAAAATGTATCAAAGCCTGATCAAATCCAAAAAAACCAAATTAAAACATCTCATGAGCTATGGTTAAAAAGATGGCTTAACAAGACGGTTGATAAGAAGATTGTAAATCCCCGTTTAATAATTACAATACCGAACAGATTTCGTTGCTGGTGATTTAAAAGTTAAAATGAAATAAGAAAAAAAGATTAGTAAGACAGGATAAAAAATAATGGCGAAGAGGGGGGGATTCGAACCCCCGAAACCTTTCGGTTTACACACTTTCCAGGCGTGCGCCTTCGACCACTCGGCCACCTCTCCGTAAGCTTATAAAAAAGTTCAACTTTATGAAGTTTCACCTCAATAAGAGGCGGCAAGAATAAACTACTTGGGCCAATAAATCAAGTAGCTTTATAAGCCTTAAGATTTTCTGGAAAACGGGTACCAACTATTTGACTCATTTCAGTTTCATAAAATATCTTTTCAAACATTATTAATTTCCCGCTTTTTTAGCTTCCAGCTCATCCCAACGCTCATAGGCCGTTGCTAATTGTTGGCTTATATCTTCAAGTTCTGACAGTTTTTGAGCAATAACATCCTGTTCCTGCTGATAAAATTCAGGCATAGCGATCTGGGTTTCCAGTGCAGCTTGCTGGTTTTCCAATGTCTCTATTTTAGCCGGCACGGCATCCAGCTCACGCTGTTCCTTAAAACTCAATTTAACCAATTTTTTGACTTCAGGCGCTGGAGCCGTTTGCGCCATCGAAGGTTTGGTTTTTGAGTCATCATTTTGCCCAGGCGCTATCTTTTTTCTCTGTCGCAGCCAATCATCATAGCCACCAACATATTCGTTCAGACCATCATCTTCAAACACCAGGGAACTGGTAATGACATTATTTAGAAACTCCCGGTCATGGCTGACAATAATCAAGGTCCCCTGATAGTCCATCAAAAGCGATTCCAGTAACTCCAGAGTATCACTGTCCAGATCATTGGTTGGCTCATCCAATACCATTAAATTAGCCGGACGAGTAAAGAGTTTTGCCAGTAATAGACGATTTCGTTCACCCCCGGACAAGGCCCCGACGGGAACTTTTGCCCGCTCGGAAGAAAACAGAAAATCTCTCAGATAACTAAACACATGACGATCCCGGCCATTAATAGAGACATACTCCCTGCCCTGACCAATATTCTCCAGAATACTTTTGTCTTCTTCCAATTGGTCACGCAGCTGATCAAAATAGGCAATTTCCAGTTTGGTGCCTAACTTCACGGTACCCGATTGAGGTTGCAATTGTCCTAATAGCAAGTTCAGCAGGGTTGTTTTACCAACACCGTTGGGACCAATAATACCAATTCGATCACCACGTAAAATCAAGGTCGAAAAGTTTTTTACTATGGTGCGTCCTTCGTATTCAAAGTTGATATTTTCAACTTCAATGACCAATTTTCCAGATCGTTTTTGATCATCTACTTCCAATTTTGCTTTGCCCTGCAGTGTTCTGCGCTGACTGCGTTCGTCTCGCATTGTCTTCAAAGCCCTTACGCGACCTTCATTACGGGTTCGACGCGCTTTGATCCCCTGCCGGATCCAGACTTCTTCTTCCGCCAGTTTTTTATCAAACAGGTCGTTGGCTTTTTCTTCTGCATGAAGCATTTCTTCCTTACGGCGAAGGAAATTCTGATAATCGCCGGGAAAGGACACCAGCTTTCCACGGTCGAGCTCCAGAATACGGGTCGCGACATTTTGCAGAAACACCCGGTCATGGGTAATAAACAAAACACAGCCATGGTAGCCTTTGAGAAAAGTTTCCAGCCAGAGAATGGATTCGATATCCAGATGGTTGGTCGGTTCATCCAACATCAATATATCCGGCTCATTAGCCAGTGATTTTGCCAGCATGACTCGCCGCTTTAAACCACCAGACAGGTTTTCAATGAATTCATCGCCATTGAGTTGAAGCCGGGATATGGTTTCCTCTACTTTTTGCACCATGGACCAGCCATTGACCGCTTCCAGTTCATGCTGGATCACTTCCAGTTTTTTTAACGCCTGTTCATCACCACTGCTGACTTCATGCAGTACGTGGTGATAGTCCTGCAACAAACGGGCAGCATCGCCCAATCCTGAAGACACGATATCAAAAACCGTTCCAGTCGCTTCATGCGGGACTTCCTGGGCCAAAGAAGCCACTATTAAGCCATCTTTCTTGCGAATATCACCTTCATCCGCCTGCATTTCTCCCTGAATAAGACGCATCAAGGTGGTTTTGCCTGTACCATTTCGACCAATCAAACAAACCCGTTCTCCCCTTTCCAGGGAAAAACTGGCGTGGTCCAACAGGACGTGAGTTCCAAACGCCAGACAAAGATCATCAATGGAGAAAATAGACATAAAAAATTAACTCATCACAAGGCTATAAAATAGCGCCAAGAATATAGCAAATTCATTTTTTATGAAAGTGTTATAAGAGCAAATTCTGTTTGGGAAATTGCAATCATGCTGGATTAATTTGCCTCCTGACGTGGCATCCTTATTATTTTTCTGGCTGCAAACATTAAAATCAGTCTATACTAATGAAATAACTGCCCCGATTTTATGGTGATAAAATGCGCAATTTTTTTTATTTCTTTCTCTTATCTGTCCTGGTGAGCCTAAATTTTTCCTGCAGTCGCATAAAATACCAGTCTGATGAGCAATACAATCCAGAAATTGAACAGATAGAAAATTTAAGCTATTCGGATTACTTTGAATTAAAAACCAGTCTGCAAGCGCAACAATTGGAATTGATACTGGTGGTCAATTTGAATAAAGAAGCCCTGCCCATCGCTTATCAAATAAAAAAACATACCCGGCGCTTATCACCCAATGATTATATGATAGCCAGCGATGTTAAGCTTTATCTAAAAAATCTCAGCAATGAAGACATTAATCTCAAACTACTGGCCGTCAGTGTTGAAAACAAGCACCTCCCCCATTCACAACGAAGGGTGAATATTCCTGCGAATGAATCACTTTCCTTGAATCTAGGTCGGATTCCTATTGATACAAGACTGAACAGTTTGTATACCACGATTGAATATATTACCAGTGAACATCAGGAAAAGTCGTTTGATATGCCAAGAATTGTTAGAAAAGAAAAGGAAAAAGAAAAAGCCGTCGAAAACAAATAACCTGCAGCCAAATATAACTAGCCAGCAACAAGAGCTCTAGCTGTTAAAGCACATTAGATTAAATAATATCTTTAAATTCATCATGTTCCATAAGATACTTCAAGTCACTTTTAATATCAATATCATTTTTTTCTGATAATTCGCGCCAGCTCAAGCCATGAGTTTTCATGACATTTCTGGTTTGTGCCATTACCCGCTGAGTGCCCCAATCTATAGCTTCGAATAATTCAGTAATCAGTTTGTTTACGCCAATCAAGACATAACCGCCATCACTCGCCGGTGAAAAGACCACATCATGATTATCAAGCGCGGTAATTGCCTGCTGGATGTCATCCGGAGTTAAGAATGGACAATCGGTACCGATTAAAATGGCTTTAGAATAGTTTTGCAGTGCAGCTTCCAGAGCATTATACATTCTGGAACCAAGCTCATCTCCTTGCTGTCGTGAACACATAAACCTGTCTGAGCCTTCCATTTCAAGAAAGAAGCTGTCACGACTCTCTGGCGTAATACAGACGTTGACGGGTGATAGGTTGAGAGAATTAATCCCCCGCTGGTTGGTGGTATGTTGATGTATGGCATAATCCAAAAACCGCTGATAAAGTTCTGTCGCACCTTGTTTGCCAAGTGCGGGTATTAACCGGGTTTTTACTCGTCCATAAACAGGCTCTCGGGCAAAAATAATAATGAGGGTATCAGGATAGAGGAAATTAGCAGGGCTCATAGAATGACTGTCAGGGATAATATCTTTTTGCCAATTGTTCAGGTTTTACGCCAAAAAAATATTGTAAACGCATAAACCACATAAATAAAACAGTCTGTAACACACCATTTTGTTCCCATCTTCTGGACGAAGTGACGACCGTGGATTTAAGGCAGGCAGGCTTACTCAGTCTAACCAGACGTTTACTGAATTCAATATCTTCCATCAGCTCAATTTGTGGCATTCCGCCAACGTCATTATACAGTATTTTGGATACGAAAATGGCTTGATCACCGGTTGCAATACCGGTTAAACAGGAACGCCAGTTCATCATTGCTTCTATAATACGAAACAACCAATGCCTGCCTGACAGGCGGACATTAAAACGCCCCCAAAAGTAACCTTTGGACAGATTAAGTAAAATCGTTTGGGCCGCCTGTTCAGGGAGCTCTGTATCGGCATGCAGGAACAATAAAACCTGCCCGGTAGCCATTTTTGCCCCAAGTCCCTGCTGTCTTGCCCGCCCCTTTTCAGATGACATCATCCGATCCACTAAGGGGCGAGCCAATGCAGGAGTTCCATCCTGACTTTTACCATCAACCAGCACCAGTTCATGACCTTGCTGTCTTAATGGTTGTAATTTCTGTAAAAAAAGCTCAATGGTTTGTGCCTCGTTCAGCACCGGAATGATGATAGAAATTTTCTGCCACATTTTAGCTCAAAGCACCACCACAACTACTGCCCTGCCCCGCCGTACAGGCATAACAATGGCCCGCCACAGTAATTTCCTTATTACTCAGCTCATTCAGGCTGGCACTGCCGATATGCAGCTTTTCGTTATTTTGACTGTTCTGGCTTTTGCAGTCATGACGCGCCAGTGGCAGATTCAGCATCTGGTTAAAATCACAATCATAGAGAAAGCCCTGCCAGTCTACGCTCAATTGATATCGACACATAACTGACTCCAGGTTTTCCTTCTTATAAGCACTTCTAAGTAAATCCATATAGGGATGAAATTGTTTTTTCGATATCAGCATGCTGCCGAAACGTTTAACCGGCACATTAGTTATGGTAAAAAGTTGATTAAACACGATACCAAATTCATTGTGTAAAAAGGCTTTATAATCTTTTTCCAATTGTATTTGTTCAGGGGTCAGAGAAGCCCCTTGTGGATTAAAGACCAGATTAAGACTGAGTGAGCTGTCTGGCTGGCCGTAGCCTAATTGATTGAGTTTTTTTAAAGCCTCGATACTACTTTTAAAAACACCTTTACCTCTTTGTTTATTAACATTTTCTTCCATATAACAAGGCAAGGATGCCACTATTTCTACGTGATTTTTTGCCAGCTTTTCAGCCAGTTGTTCATAGCCGGGTTCAGTTAAAATTGTCAGGTTACAGCGATCGATGACCTGGACACCCAGGTCATGTAGAGATTCAATGAGATAGACAAATTGTGGGTGCATCTCTGGTGCGCCACCGGTCAAATCAACGATTTTAATCTGATTGTTTTTTATAAACATCAGAGTCTGAGCAATAACTTCCGGAGACATTGTTTCTGTACGAGAAGGCCCCGCATTCACATGACAATGCTGGCACTGTTGATTGCAGCGATAACCAAGGTTAACTTGCAGGATATTAACGGCTTTACGATTAATAGCAGGAAAAGAAATTTTATTAAGAAGCGTTAGCGTATCAAGCATTAACTAAAGACCTTGAATTTAAATAATTTGCCGTCGATTATTTTGTGACTTGGAGAAAGGTATTTTCAGAACGAATAATGATACGTTTGACAGTGGTTTACCAGCACATTTTCGTCGCTCTGGCAGCTATATTTAGAACACCACCAGTCGCCTGAATTATGGCAGAGTGACCAGTTGATCAAAGTTAGCACTTTCCAGGATTTGAGTTACTTCATCATTGGCATTAATGATTTTTATCCGGCTTTTATTTCGTTCAACAAATTCCCACAAGGCAATTATCATTCCCAAAGCAGAAGAATCCAGATATTCTGAGTCTTTTAAGTCCAGAACATATTCTCTAACTTGATCAATATCAGTATAAGCTCGGCGAAATTCAGACGCCAGAGGAAACTGAAACTTTCCAATTATCTTAATGGTCAGTGCGTTTCCATCATCAGATATGTTGGTAAGAATCGACATCAGTACAAAGTCCCCGTTCTTAAATATTTATTTATCTTGTTTAAAACACCCTAATTCTGCTTAACAAGGTCATTTGCAAAACCTGCCAAGCTCAGGATGCTTGAAATTTTAGACCTATTTCTTAGAAATAGCTATCATTAACATTACTATAGAGCCAATTTTTAAAAAAATCACTAGATCAAGTAAATAATATCTCTTGCCATTAAAAAATTTAAACCTGGTTCATAGTTTATCAGGGTCCTTGATTTAGCTTTATTATATATAAATAAAGATGCTTTTAATAAATTTCAGATATAAATGACCAAAAAATTAACTTTTAACATTACTGAAAAAAAAATGTAATTTTTTATCCACAAAAGCTGTGGATAAGTCTGTGAATAAACCTTTAATATCTTTCTAGAAACTGCATTAACATTAAAGATACTACAAAGTGGCTACTTTTTAACCATACACATTAATCCTTATTTATCAATACTTTATATGTTTTTCTTATAATTAACTTTATGTTTTAACGCTAATCCTATAGATTTATTCTTAAGGTATTACTTTAATATGACATTTGCATCAAATGTGGAATTTTATTGACAAAAAAGTAACAATTTATTATGTCATTGATACCTGACTTTTATTAAAAACAAAAAAATGTACACTTAAAGAGCCGGTTAGTGACAAATATTTATATTTTCAAGAGCTTATCTCAGTTAGATCAGCTGGATGGGCGATTTCATAGCCTTGGGCAAAATCTATTCCCAAATCAGCCACTTTTTTCATAACGCTATATGATTCAACATTTTTGGCTACAGTTTTCTTTCCATACAGATGAGCCAACTCATTGATAGATTTAACCATGGCGTAATTAATAGTATCAGTATCAATATTTTGGCATATCGAGCCATCAATTTTGAGGAAATTAACCATCAATTGCTTTAGATAGGTAAAAGAAGATAAGCCACTTCCAAAATCATCCACGGAGAACTGGCAGCCAATTTCCCGGAATTCATTCACGAAGCTTCGGGTTTTATCAATCGCAGTAATAACCTCGCTTTCTGACATTTCAAAGCAGATTCGCTGTCCGGAAATGTTATATTGTCTGAATAGTTTTTGCAGGAAGTATTTAAAATCATTATCCATAAAAGAACGTCCTGAAAGATTCAGAAAAAACAAACTATTGGATGATATGTTTTTGTTCGAGGCAATAAATTCAAAAGTATTTTTAACAACCCATCGATCAATTTCGGTTATAAGTCCATATCGTTCAGCTGCAGGAAAAAAAGCGCCCGGAGGATAAAGCTTGCCATCCTGAGCTTGCAGACGAACCAGTATTTCATAAAATTTTGGACCGCTACTGGAACTGGTTTCAAGGGTCACCATGGATTGAGCATAAAGTAACAAGCGATTTTCCTGCAAAGCGGATTTGATTTCAGACAGCCATTCGATCTGGAATTTATTCTCAAGGGATTTTTTCTCTTGAGGATCATAAATATGCACCTGGTTTCGCCCCGCATCCTTAGCTGCATAGCAAGCAGTATCTGCGGCAATCAAAGCTTCCTTCAATTCAGTTATTTGTCTATCGATGGCGGCAATACCGATACTCACCCCCACTGAAAAAATTTTATCGTCCCACAAAAATCGGAATTCATTAATATGCTTTCTTAAATCTTCCGCTAATAAGGTTGCTCTCACGACATCACAGTTTGTCAATAACAAGCCGAATTCATCTCCCCCTAAGCGCGCCAGAGTGTCACTTTTTCTGACTTTAGTTTGCAACAATTCGGTGATCTGTCTTAATAGCTCATCGCCAGCCATATGGCCGCAGGTATCATTAACGACTTTAAATTGATCCAGATCCATAAACAATAAGGCACACGGACTATTGGTTTTATTGCATTGCTGTATCGATTTATGAACCTGATGCTCAAAATAACATCGGTTATATAAATTGGTCAGGGGATCATGCATTGCCTGATACGAGACCTGCTGATTTTTTGAGCCAACCTGGCGAATCACGATAATGGCTATGGCAATAACCATAACAGAGACCACTGTAGCCAGGGCGAACAGTGTATATTTTGTATTTTTATAATAGCTATTAGCTCTGACCAAAGCTGCCTGGGCACTTTGATTTTCAATAACCACCAGAGCATCCAGCAGGTTCAACAATTCATGCTGTAATGATTCTGCTTTTTCAATCAGTACCAGGAAACTATCATCTCTTACATAATCAAATAATTTTTGAGCGGCCTGCTCATTGACCGGCTGGGCAATTCTCAATGTTTCTGTCAACTTCTCCATAATAGCGACTTCTGACGGATTCATTGGTATTTGCGTAAGTCTCTCCCTAGCATTGCGAAAATCCTGGGCATAATTAATAAAGCTTATATATTCTTCATCACGTACAAACGGGTCGTCCAGCAGACGCATTTTTTTTAGACTATCCGCCCGTAATCGAATAGCATCACGCATGGTGTTGGCTGCTTGTAATTTGATGTGAGTTTCCTCAACTAACGAGGATAAGCTTTCATTGATATTCTGAAATTGAGTTAAGGAAACCGATACCAGCGCCACAATCAATAAAAAAACGGATACAAAACCGATTGATATAGGAAATCTGGAGGTATCTTGCAGTAATTTAAAGTTAAAATTTGAAATGGTAACATTCCTTAACCGTACTATTTACACCCCTGAGGATAGTACAGGCAAGTCTCTTTTTCTAGTTGCGCTCCTTGATACCACTATTTGTTACCACGATTTCGAAATAGCATGAATGCAGATAACACGAGAGCAGTTAACCTGATACAGTTATTGATACATTCACTCATACTTAGATACAGCGATTTACTTGGGTTCCTTACCCTCTTTTGCGACCGCCATTGCCGTGGCGCACTCAACAATGGTCTTAGCCGCCAGTTCGTTGAATTCATCGCTTAATGAGTCGTTTTCCAGTTCCTGAACGAAGCCGGAAAGTATTTGGGCACTTTGGTCATCATCAACTTGATATTTTATTTTCAGCTGAGCGAGCGAAGTACCTAATAGTCTGATACAGGTCGCCAATTGTTCTTTACTTGCCTGATTCAGAGTATCATCCAGTAATAGATTCAGTCGTGAGATTTCTTCCAGTGATAATTTTTTCATTAATGATTCTCTCATTTTTCAGATAATTTTAGGGTTGTAAAATATGGCTATGAAGGAATATATCTGGCCAGATGTTTGTCACCACCCAAATTTATCGATTTAATAACTGTGCTTTTAATGTTGCAGGAAGATCAGAAATAGTCAGCGTTTCTTTATCGGCATCAAAAATGACTGAATCACCCAACGCTTCTTCGTCAATGGTGATACTGACCCGGGCGTTACGACCGCTGAGCTTATTAAAACGACGGATAATCGCTTTATTTGGAGATATTTCTCTTTTTAAATCAAATTGTTGACTATTAACATAATTCATAAAATCATCAACGGCGCCTTCTGCAGCATAATTTGAAAAATCTTTTAAGACCACATTTTGTCCCTTATCAGCCTGTTCAATGCAATATTCTGCAGCTTTATGCTTAAAATTAGATTTTTTTTCATCATCCACAATATTGTTATCACAAAACTGGTTTACGGCGGTTAATAGTTCACTGGTCTCATGTTTAGAATCAATCGTTTCATCACTACCTATAAACTTGCGAAAATACTCCGATAGCTTATGACTCTCTCTGGCACGAATCATAGAAATATAACGACCCGATTCAGATTCCTCCTGCCATTGCGTCAGATCGATTCGGGCAGCTAGATGTAATTTAGAAATATCAAGATAATCGACATTATTAATTTCCAGGCTGCTATCGACAGAGATTCCAGGAGCATTATTCAGCATAGCAATGAGTATAAAATCACTACCAAAAAGTGTGTAATTAATAAATATTACATACCCGCCAGTCGCTTTACTGGCCTGCTCTATATAATATTTTAATAAAGCCATTGCCTGGTGGGAATATTCCACAAAATTAGTTTGCTTTTGCAAATAAGCTTTGAGCAATGTTTCCATATTGTCAACAGAGTCATCCAGCTCTTCGATTGCATTTTTTTTGCCATCATCCGCATGTATTGCGGCTAAAAAACTGCCGAATACTTTATTGGATTTACTATTATATGCTTTATTAAGATCATCAAGAAATCGTTCCAGGCCAGAAGAGGATGAAATGCTTTCATTACTTAATGACAGGCTTGAAGCACTTGAATCAACCTGTTTTTCTATTAAATGTACGATGAATTCCCGTATGACCATTTTGCTCAACTACTCCAGGATAATAAGCTGATTATCATACTGTATTTTATTAGATTTTTCAGCTCTGATGTTGGCTTAAAACTACAGGCACTGAGCAAGTAAGGCGGGCTGAACCACAACCAGGATTGCTTTTTGACTTATAAGAGACTTAAACTATAATCAAAACATACGAATTATCAGTATATTAGTCATTGCAAGTCGAATGAATGATTGACAAAATATTTACCATACTGTCAATAAAAATTCATGCCTTGTTTTAACGGAACTAATGAAAAAATCCTTTGCTATAGTTATTCTTGTTCCGGAAACAAATACACATGTCATCAAGAAATTCAGCAAAACCTGTCAAATGCCATGATGCCATTATCGCCATAGGCTCATCCACAGGCGGTATCATTATTGTTGAAGAAATTATCAAGCGTTTACCAGCCACAATTCCGCCCGTGATCATCTGTCAACATATTCCACCCATTTTTAGCCAAAATTTTGCCCAAAGACTGAATGATAAATATCCGCTGAAGATATATGAGGCGGTCAATAATCAGGCGCTGGAATCCGGCAGTGTTTATATTGCCCCCGGTGACTGGCATATAGAAATTGTTTGCCGTAACAATAGCTATATCTGCCAATTATCTCAGACACAACGAGTCAATTCTCACCGACCATCGGCTGATGTCATGTTTGATTCGATTATCAATTTAGATGCGCCCGATGCCATTGGCATACTATTGACCGGTATGGGACATGATGGTGTTAAAGGCATGTTACGCATGAAAGAAAAAGGCCTTATGACGATTGCACAAAATAAAGAAAGCGCATTAATCTGGGGTATGCCTGGGGAAGCGGTAAAAGCCGATGCTGTGTGCAAAGTCCTTGCTCCAGAAGCTATCGCTGATTATTTAATTAAACAATTTGCGTAATATTTCTTAAATACAACAATACCAGAATTACTGTCTCGAACCAGTTTCTCCTGAGGATTTTAGAGTACCGTGCTCAAATCCAGTCTCAATTATTTTTTTCTGTAATAGTAATTTTATGTGAAAAATCGAAAAATTTTTGTAACACTGTAAACAAATACCAGGTGTCTTTTTTCCCGCCTAATTCTCTTATAGAATGCATAGCGAAAGTCGGCACTCCAATATCCAGCGTTTTTACACCAATCTCTGTGGCAGTAATTGGGCCAATGGTGCTACCACAGCCCATATCCGTGCGCACCACAAAAGATTGTACCGGCACATTAACTTCTTCTGCCAGAGCCTTGAATATTGCTGCAGTTTCAGAACTGGAGGCATAGCGCTGATTGGCGTTCACCTTGATGACCGGGCCCTGGTTAATAATTGGACCATGATTGGCATCATGCTTATCAGAAAAATTAGGATGAATACCGTGGGCATTATCGGCTGAAATAAGCATGGATTGATCGATCATTCGGGTCAAGGATTCAGACGTCCCTGCCAGGCGCTCCAGAACAGATTTGAGAAAAGGTCCCTGAGCGCCTGCTGTAGAAGCGCTGCCCACTTCTTCGTGATCACTGCAAATCAACAAACTGGTTCCCTGGTTATCGGCACGCATCAGGGCCTGAGTACCAACAAAGCAGCTTAGAAGATTATCAAGACGACTACTGGCAATAAAATCTTCATTTAAACCCACATAGGCCGCATTTTGAGTATCATAAAAACTGAGCTCATAATCCAGAACATCATTGATATCAATGTCCAGGTATTGATTCATTACTTGCCGCTTAATCAATTCTTTGAGTGTCACTTCAACCTGATTATTCTTAGAATTTTTTTCTGAACTTTTTTCTGGTTCATCATTTTCAATTAACATCAATACCGGTGGTATATCCGTTTGAGAATTAATGCTGCGACTATTATTGGCTTCACGGTCAAGGTGAATTGCCAGGCTTGGAATGCTGGCAATTGGCCGTTCAAAATTCAGCAAACAACTTTTTATATTCTTTTGACTGTCCCGATAAACCACTCTCCCCGCCAGGGACAGATCTCGATCAAACCAGGGGTTCAACAAAACTCCGCCATAAACCTCAACGCCAAGTTTCAGGTAAGATTGACTCACTATTTCAGCGTTAGGTTTAACCTTCAGACATGGACTGTCAGTGTGGGCACCTAACATACGGACACCGGTTTCAAGGATATTCTGTTGCCCATAAACGAAAGCAATAATTGATGCCCCATTGCGAACCACATAATAACGTTTACCCGGAATCAGAGACCAGGCTTCTGATTCAGACAAACACTCAAAGCCATTGGACTGCAATAATTTTATCTGATTTTGCACCGCATGAAATGGCGTTGGCGAAGCATTCAGAAATTGAAACAATTCCTGATTAAAGTGTTCTAACTCAGCGGAGTTGTCATTATTAAAGCGATTGTCTGGCATATGATTTATTGCTCGGCATGAACATTATAAGTTGAAGGATTAATTTTAGCGGGAACAACATACATCCTGGATGGCAAAAGCGTCATAGCTTCGGATTCATCAACTTCAGAAAAAACAGCTGTGCCTCCGATTACTTCATATTCAACATCCACCTTAACATAGTAGGTTTTCCCTGATTGAACATTCAATGCGATTGATGATTTATTTTCTACATTACGTACATCAGTTACAAAGATATGTTGTCCGGGGTCAACCAATAGATAAAAATAACTGTTCTGAGACATAGCACCGACCACCTGCTTATTTTCATAAACATTGAAACGATAGGTTGAGCCAATAAAACCGGGGGAGCGATAAAAATAAATTAATGCCTGATCGGGTTTAGCCTCAGGAAAAACAGCTTCTTTCGAATAATCCACCGGCGCACATGCACTGATTATTAATATCATAATCAGACTTGTTAATATATTTATTAAACGTTTTTTCATTCTTTTCACTTACTCTAGAAAATCATTAAGAAAGCAACCGCTTCCATATTTTAATTTAAGTCAGTGCTTTGGCACAGTCTTTTATTAATGGATGTCCCTGGTATATAAATCCCGTATAAATTTGTACCAATTCAGCTCCAGCGGCAATTTTTTCTTTCGCGTCCTGAGCCGAAAAGATTCCGCCCGCCGCTATAATCGGTATTTTTCCCTGCAGTTGCTGCGCTAGAATCTGCACCACATGGGTTGATTGTTGATAAACGGGTACACCGCTGAGTCCCCCCTGCTCGTCTGCATTAGGCAGGCCTTCTACAGCAGTTCGGGATATCGTGGTATTGGTCGCAATTACCGCATCAATATTCTGCTCCAATAATAGATCGGCAATCAACCTGATGTCATTATCGTCCATATCCGGAGCAATTTTCACTGCCAGGGGCACATATTTTTTCCAGGTTTCCGCTAAAACAGTCTGTTCGGATTTTAGCGTTTCTAACAGGTTCTTTAGTTCATCGCCAAACTGCAGGGTTCTTAAACCGGGAGTATTCGGTGAAGAAATATTAATGGTAATATAATCCGCCAGTTGATAAACCTGTTGCAAACACAGCTTGTAGTCGTCCGCGGCAGACTCAACCGGGGTATCAAAATTTTTGCCTATATTAATGCCGATAATTGTATTTCTTGGATTACTATGGGCATTGGCCTGAGACTGTTTAACCTGTTTAATCAGGTGTTCAACCCCTTTATTGTTGAATCCCATGCGATTTATTATGGCCTGCGCTTCAGGAATTCGAAACAACCGGGGACGGGGATTACCAGGCTGAGGTCTGGGTGTTACTGTTCCAATTTCGATAAAACCAAATCCTACTGAAGACAGACCATCAATATAGTCACCATTTTTATCCAGACCGGCAGCCAGGCCAACAGCATTTGGAAAAATGATCCCCATGACTTTCCTCGGCGCGGACACAGGCCTGCCAAATATGAAAGACGATAATTTAAGTGAGTGAATTAATTTTATAGTCTTGAGGCCCAGCAAATGAGCTTTTTCAGCATCAATACTAAAGAAAAAACGACGTACCAGCGGATAGATTAAAGACATAGAAAAGTATTCAGAGGATAATGAAATAGCTTCTACAATACTAAATAAAGTCCTATAAATCTAGTTTTTTTAGTGTATAAAATTAACTTATCTATCTTTAAACTTCAGGCGCAATAGTCTTATATCCCGGCATAATTTCTAGGTAGATTCCGAAACAAATCACGTAACATTACGAACAGATTTTTTTCCTCGATTCATTAGACTTGTAAACATAGACACAAAGGCCGGAGATAAAGTCTTTTGAAGACATTAACACCATCTAAAATTATTACTCCGCCAGTAGTAAATTATCATACTCAAACAAGGAGAAAAACATGAACACTTTAAAAACACTGACAGCTGCAATAGTTGCTTCATTAACCATGCTTGGTAATGCCAGCGCTGATCAATTGATGGATACCATTCATCCTGAATCCGCTGATCTTTTCGATCACAGTTCAGGCCTGGATGCTAGCGGTCAAAATGATATTGTCAGCCTCAATGATAATGCCGGTAAAGAGGTCTGGAGTTATGAATATGAACAATATGTCAATCCAGATGATTATCGCGCTGACACTTTTGCCGATATTAATAAATATATGGAAGCAAATCCTACTGCGGCTGGAGGCAGAAGCGAGGAAGTATTCAAACTCAATGAAATGGATGGTGACTACCACTTAAATTAAGCAGGTTTCATCATGTTTAGCGGGGAATAGTTAGCGGGAAACATTCACAATTCAGTACCTTAGAATTGTGAATGTTTAATGCCAATTCTGGGGTTAATTTAAGCAGAATGCATTTTGTCCCCTGTTATCCGTATTTTAATTCCGCTTTGTTACGTTGTTGAATACGCTGTTGAGCGGTCAGATAATGTTCTAAATGGTGTTGCTGCTGAGGTAGTAAGTTCTGGAGACGGCCACCAATGAAGGTTCTTCTGCCCGGATAAGGCTCGAAATTAATATAACGCACCTGAATATTACAATCTAACTGAATAAAATCCATATCAATATTGCATTTGACCAATGCATCACTGCCATCAATTGGTTCAGGCCAATAGCCATCCACAGTAAACAATACTCCATTTGTGGATAGATTACTGACCTGCCCTTGATAGACTGAATTACTGATTTTTATATTTGACGGAGAATCGACATTGACCCTGAAATCTTTTCTGCGTTGACCTTTTTCTAACCGTTTGGGAATAATGATTTCATATAAAATATCCCCACTATCCAGAATGATATTTCTGACTTTGGAGTGAAACATATACACTTCATGATTTTTATTGGCCTGTGTTATCACAGTGACCGGATCATTTCGTTCCAGAATCAATACACCATCCGGTGATTTTTCAGCAACAATAAGGCTATTATGTTTTTTATCCATAGTCACCGCATTGGTGACAATATTTTCTCCGGAACTGGATTGGATCGTTAAAGTATTATCCTGCTTTAATTGATAAATAAATTCATCTTTAAGCAGTTTTTCCATAACTTCCTGAGCTCGTTCCTTATGAAACGCTTTTAAGTTTAAGAAATCAAATAAAGCCATTTATCAAAACCTGCCTTGTGGCAAATATTTGCCGGTTAATCGTGTCAGACTTTGCCCCACTCTCTTATCCGATGATGTGAGGTATTCTCTGTTGTAGACGTATAAATTTGCTCATCCGTAACCGATTCCAACAATTGAGCAAAAAAAGGATTACTCTCATGATTAGTGGCAATTTGTAATGCTTGAGGGTTTAGGATTTCAGCCACCTGATCGCCTGTCTGTGGTGAATCAGCGAAGTCTGATAACGAATCATCAACCATAGCAATTAAATGTTCACTGACATCCTGACTGGTTTCATGACGAATAGCAGAATTGGCGATAGAACTTATTACGCCAGAAACGCCACCCATCAAGCCGCCGAACAAGATACCGCCAATTAGCTTTGAGCCCTCGCAACAATCATCCTGACTACTCTCCCGATAAAATTTTGAAACAACTGGCAGGTGTTGCAAGGGGTTAAACATATCCAGGACATCACCAAAGGTAAAGCCATCCCTTCCCCAGAAGGAATTATCTTTAATAGTCTGCTCGGGTATCAAATGCTCGGAAGACTGAGTAAAATTCTGTTGTATTGGCTGCAGTTTCATAGTAAATCCAGTATCGTTCACCTTTACTATGACAATATGCAATCATTAAGCCAAAAAAAACACCCGAGCATTTCTGCCAGGGTGTTTTTTGCTGTCGAAACAGTTTAAGACGATTTAGAGCAATGATTTATTGGTGCAATAGACTTTCGCCAGTATAACCGTCTTTTTCCAGAATTTCTCGCAGACGTTTTAAGGCTTCAAGCTGAATTTGACGGACTCTTTCACGAGTAACGCCTATTTCATTGCCGACCTCTTCCAGAGTAGCGGTATCATAACCGTGTAATCCAAATCGACGATTCACAACCTCACGCTGTTTGTCATTGAGTTGCTGCATCCATCGGTCAAGATTATCACGCATATTCTCATCTTGCAGAAAAGCAAACGGTTCCGGATTATCATTATCCGGAATGGCATCCAGTAAAGGACGGTCTGCATCCGGGCCCATAGGCACGTCAATCGAAGAAATGCGCTCATTCAGGCCAAACATCTTTTGCACTTCCTGTACGGGCTTATCAAGCAAATTGGCAATTTCCTCAGGACTAGGTTCATGGTCCAGTTTCTGAGTTAATTCTCTGGCTGCTCTAAGATAAATATTGATTTCTTTTACAACATGGATGGGTAAACGAATGGTTCGGGTCTGATTCATCAAACCTCGTTCAATGGTCTGGCGGATCCACCAGGTGGCATAGGTGGAGAAACGGAAGCCACGTTCCGGATCAAATTTTTCCACCGCTCTGATTAACCCAAGGTTACCCTCTTCAATCAGATCCAGCAAAGGCAAACCACGGTTAAGATAACGTCGAGCTATTTTAACAACCAGTCGGAGATTACATTCAATCATCCGTTTTCGGCCTTCTTCAATGCCTTTTTGGGCCATTCTTGCATATTTCACTTCTTCTTCAGCGGTAAGAAGTGAAGCAAAGCCAATTTCATTTAAATAAAGGCGCGTCGCATCCATATCACCCTTGGAAAGCGTTCTATGGTGAGACTCTTTGTTTTTTTTCACAGATTTGGTTTTTTTAGCTGTTGAAGTCTTGCTTGGGATAGATTGAGATACATCTAAAGCAGATTCAGTTACGTGGGAAGATTCTAGTTCGGCCGGTAGCACTTCAACCTCTCTATAATCATGTAAGTCATCGCGTTCAGTTTCAAACGCATCTATTATGTTATCTGAAGATAATGAGTTCATTGTTTCCAAACACTGATCTTTTGATTCCATAGATTCCATTAAGTCACCCCTTATTAATGGTTTTGGCATTTTATCTTAAAAAAGTATTTGCAATAACAATTTTTAAATTCAATACCAGGGTAAGAAAAAAACCCCCAAGTTTTATTTCATACCCGTAAGTGGAAGTTCGTGTTAATCAGACAAAAAAGGAGTGTATTTATTGCAACATCAGCGAGGCAGATAGCTCATAGGATCGACCGGTTTACCATTTTTTCGTATTTCAAAATGCAGTTTATACCGATCAGTTCCTGAACGTCCTAGCTGAGCAATGTTTTGCCCTTTTCGTACTAATTGACCCTCATTAACCAATAAACTTTGGTTATGGGCATAAGCGCTTAAATAGGTCTCATTATGTTTAATAATGATTAACTTACCGTAACCCACCAGACCTTGCCCGCTATAGACCACCTTACCGGCCTCTGCTGACTTGATCAGGGTTCCTTTTGAAGCACTGATATCTATACCCTTCTTACCACTTCCTGGTGAATAGCGCTGAATTATTTTTCCTTTTACTGGCCAATTCCACTTAAGTCGTTTACTTCCTGTATACGTTGCGGTCTTTTTATTACTATCTACCGCTCTTTTGGTGTTCGATGTGCTTTTGGTTTTTGCACTGCTACGAGTCTTAGAGCTCGCTGGACTTGTTCGAACTGCATTTTTTTTGTAATTTGTTTTACTATAACTAGTTTGTCGACTCTTTACACGATTAACTTTAGTTATATTATTATTGTGATAAGCCTGAGTCAATTGCAACTTATCGCCAATATAAATATGGTACGGCGGCTTAATTCTATTTTTATAGGCCAGACTTTTAAAATCCAGTCCATAAATCCAGGCTATAGAATAAAGTGTATCCCCTTTTTTTACCAGATGGTATTTCGGGGTCTTGCCAATATACCTGTTTTTTACACTATAAGGTGTCCCACTACGTTGTTCGACTGGTGCATAATTCGTTGTACAACCACTCACAAAGAATGCAGACAGGCAAAACAATATAAAAATTTTATCCGTTAAGGACTTTTTATCCGTTAAGGACTTTTTATCCTTTACTAAAGCGCTTTTTTTGTCCGCTAGTTGCCGATTATTTTCAGCAAATGACCTTTTAACGGCTAAATTTTCCACCATCCAGTCAATTTTTTCTTCGTTATCCGCCATATTACTCTAATAATTTATAAATAATATAAGCAATTACCCCAATTATTACAACAAACCAGCCTAAAAAATCAATATATTGCTTTAATTTGAGTTCCATTTCTTTCCCTCCCCATTTCATTAATGAGGCAACCAGAAAGAAACGTGCCCCCCGACCAATCGCAGATGCAATGACAAATGGAATAAAAAGCATGCCCATTATACCCGCTGAAATGGTAAATACTTTGTATGGAATCGGGGAAAATCCTGCGATAAAAATCGCCCAGAATCCCCACTGAGAAAACCATTCCTGAGTGGTTATATAATGCTGTTGCCAACGCCCACCATCTCCAATAAGTGGTTGAATTAAATCCACAAACCAGAATCCAATGCCATAGCCGAGTATACCGCCAGCCACTGAGGCAAGCGTGGTTATCAGAGCAAAACGAAACGCTCTGTCAGTTTTTGCAAGCGCCATTGGGGCCAACATGACATCCGGCGGGATGGGGAAAAAAGATGACTCCGCAAAGCTTAACCCTGCCAGGTAGCGTTCGGCATGTGGATGCAATGACCATCTCATGACTTTATCATACAATTTGGAAAAAATTTTCATTTTAATATAAATACCTTTGCTTATAAAAAGTATAATTTTATCCTGTTCGCCCATTTACCAGAGGGACAAAACTTACTTTTTCTAAAGTTTTTTTATGAAATTTGTTACCTATCCTCTGAAAAAACAATAATTCTTGCTCACCCCGCTTACCCATGGGAATGATCAATTTACCACCATCAACTAACTGTTCTAATAGCGATGTCGGGAGTTCTTCTGGCGCAGCAGTGACAATAATTGCATCAAAAGGTGCTTTCTCAGGCCAACCCCAGCCACCATCGCTATAGCGAGTTAAAACATTGTTCAGCCTTAATTGACGAAATTTCTCTCTGGCATTATCCAGAAGCGGCTTAATTCGCTCTACACTATAAACACTGGGAACCAATTTGGACAAAACTGCAGTCTGATAACCAGACCCTGTACCAATCTCAAGCACTCTGTTAATGCTATCGCCTTCCAGGAGAAGTTCTGTCATTCGTGCAACCATATAAGGCTGGGAAATGGTCTGACCATGACCAATGGGGAGTGAAATATTTTCGTAGGCCCTGCTGGCCAGTGCTTCATCCACAAATAAATGTCTGGGAATTGTAGCAATGGTATTCAGCACGCTTTCATTTTTAATATTATACTGCTTAAGAATATTGATTAACCGATCCCTGGTTCTTTGTGATGTCATCCCGACGCCATTAATGGAAAGGTTCATATTTTTATTAACCTGATTTATCAGAGGTGTTAAGCATCTTTTTGCAAAGTCCCCACCCATTGGGATAAAGAATTAAGTAACTCATAGTTAGTCAGGTCAATTTTAATTGGTGTAATTGATGCCTGATTATGATTTAGGGCATAAAAGTCGGTGCCAGGACCGGCATCCGCTTCATTCCCTACTGGCCCTAACCAATATACTCTACGATTACGTGGGTCAATGGTTTCAACTGCGGGTTCCGCTTTATGTCTTTTACCCAGGCGAGTAGCTTGCAAAGACTCCAGCTCACTATAGTCAATATCGGGAACATTGATATTCAAAATTGTATCAGATGGCAGGGGTTCATGTTGTAACTTCTGAATAATTTTCACTACAACTTTTGCTGCCGTTGTAAAATATTTCCCTTCAAAACTACCCAGAGAAACAGCAATTGCCGGCAAGCCAAGAAAGCGACCTTCGGTTGCGGCTGCAACCGTACCAGAATATAGGATGTCATCACCCAGATTTGGTCCTCGATTAATTCCGGACACAACAATATCGGGTGGGTCCTCAGTAAGCAAGGCGGTGATGGCGATATGCACACAATCCGTCGGCGTGCCATTAATCGCAATGAAGCCATTATTTGCTTTTTCGGGCAGTAAAGGACGATCCAGGGTCAGAGAATTACTGGCACCACTGCGATCAGCTTGAGGTGCAACCACAGTAACCCGGGCAATTTCACTAAGGTGTTCGACCAGGCAATTTAGCCCTTCTGCTAAATAACCATCATCGTTACTGACAAGAATATGCATTTAACTTCTATTAATTAACTGAAAAAAGTCTCAAAAAACTAATAAAATTAGCTTGAGAGCCGAGTCTGCTGGATGGGCACTGCTATGAATTATTTTCTTTTACCTGATCCACATGAGATAATACTGAAAAAATCACCGTTTTCATACATTTGTAAACAATATTTTCCATATTTCATGCAGTTATGACTAAAAAACATCCAGATGATGACTTTAGCAGTTTTCAAGATGCCGTGAAGGGTGTCAAACCTCTGAAAAATGATCGGATTGATTTATACGCGCATCCAGTCAATCCCCGACCATTCAGTGACAGAAATCAATACTCTGACAACCAGCAGGCGCCATTGCTATCCGATGTTCGGGAATCAGTGGAAGTGACCAGTGAGGAATTCATTTTTTTTGCCCGTCCAGGGCTGCAAATGAAAGCTCAAAAGCATTTACGCCAGGGTAAAGTCACTATTGAGGATCACCTGGATCTACATGGTTTAACCATCAATGAGGCAAGAGACATATTGCTGGAATTTATCAATTTTACCCAAAAGCGAGGAATACGCTGTATTCGACTGGTTCATGGCAAGGGGTATCGAGCCAACAGCAACAAACCCGTGTTAAAAAACAAAGTAAACAGCTGGTTGAGACAGCATCCGGAGGTTCTGGCATTTTCCTCTACGCAACCAAAAGATGGTGGCACCGGTGCAGTCTACATTCTAATCAAGAGCGCATAGTCTGGTTTAATCCAAGAGGTCAAATTCTATCCCCTCGGCATGCAATTTATCTGCTTTTGCCTGCACAAAACGTTGAAATTCCGGTTCCGTCAGATAAGACTTTGTACTGATATATTCCAATAGAGCCTGTATATGAAAGCTCTTGAGATACGCTTCTGAACGAAAGACCGGATTATGCATGTTTCCCGGCTTTCCTGACTCATAAAATATCATAGAGGGTGTATATTGAATGTTCAGGCTTTTAGCCAGTTCCTTTTTAGTCATGCTCTGACCATTTGCTGCAGTGATCAAATCTGATGAATTCATATCAATCTGCACAATCTTAAATTGCTTAAGTGCTTTATAAATAGGAAGACGTCTGAAAACATCGCCATGTAATTCATCGCATTCTGCACAATATTGCTGTTCAAACAGCAGCATCACCGGGAGTTGACTATTCTCAATCAGCTCTTGTAAATTGTTTTCCGAAGTAATAAACATTTCTGTATGCAGACCCGGCAAGGCTTTCTTACTGGGCTGTCTTTGTTCAGCATCGCCCTTTGCCATAAGTTGTTGCCGGTAAAATTCATTAAAATCCGGTTGTTTTTGATTGTCCACGGATGTGTCTGAAAAAAGTAATAAATAATCCAGCACCGAGGAAAACTTATCCGGTTCATAATAACCATTCATTCTAAACAGTGGCGCGCCTTTATTATCAAGAGCAACCAGAGTGGGCGTAAACATGACTTTCATGCTTTTGGCAAATTCTTTTTCAGTTGTTTCTTCTCCTGTCACCAAAGTAACCGCTTTATCTCCCCACATATTAATGGCCAATAATTCATAGTGCTGCTTCATTTTATTGACAATATCTTTTCGGGAAAAATTATCATCCAGTAACTTTTTGCAATAAGGACAGCCGTCTTGATGAAAGTACAAAATAATACGTTTTTTATTGCCATTGGCATCGTGCAGATCCTCCTGCAGATCCAGAAATGACTGTTTAAACCAGTCCGGTTTTTCATAGAACCCTGGATTTACCATGCCTTTTGTTAAGGCCTCATCATCGGCTGAGAAAGCAGATAGAGAACCCATAATTAATAAAATTGTCAGTAAAAATTTAGTCATAACAACTATCCGCCGGTGTTTTGTCTGGCCTTTAAAAAAAAGAAAACTAATTTTTGACGCCCGCTAAAATTTGAGGCAATTCATTTCCCTTTCAAGCGTCAACATTTGGACACCCATCTTAAAAACAGACCAAAATAAATTATAAGTTATTATTATTTATACATTTATTTAACAATCTAAAAAATTGGCATGATATAAGCATACACTAAAATATATTGTTAAATTGGTGAAGTAAAAATGGCACATCCAACATTATCCATTGTAAAAGGTTCAACGTCTAGCGCTTTGCTCCATAATAGCGAACAGATAAGCAAAACTATTGATAACCTCAATGCTGATAAGCAATTATTGCTGGAGCTATCAAATAAACTGCACTCCACACTGGATCTGGAGCAAATGATAACCCTGTTTAAGCTGGAAATTACGCCTATCTTGAACCTGGATGACATCATATACCACACACCGGATACAGCAGAAGCCATTGCAGCCAAGGGCCGCCATATGCTTTCATATCAACTGGTTTTACACAAAAAGAATTTAGGTGAAATAGCACTGATAAGACGTACCCGTTTTACGGCTAAGGAACAAAATTTTATTGAAAAAATCCTGGTGGCATTATTATCACCACTTACTAATGCTCTGGATCATTATCAGGCCATTCATGCCTCATTACACGATCCGTTAACAGGCACATTTAATCGCTTTGCCATGGAAAGTATTTTCTCCAGGGAAATGGAGCTGTCTCAAAGAAATCAGACACCATTAGCGCTCATTGCCCTGGATATAGATTTCTTTAAGCAGGTCAATGATACCTATGGCCACGCTTGCGGTGATGATGTTCTTAAACATCTGACCGAATGCGTAGCTCAATGCACCCGTAATACCGATGTGATGTTTCGCTATGGTGGTGAGGAATTTACGCTGCTGTTAAATAATACAGCTCTTAAAGGTGCTCAGGAGCTGGCTGAAAGAATCCGTCATAGCATTGAGCAGACTCCCTGCGCTTGTAATGGCAAAAGCATTGCCATTACAGCCAGTATGGGTATCAGTATTTTAAATCAGCATGATACCCGCGATAGTTTTTTTGAGCGTGCTGATAAAGCACTGTATCAGGCCAAATCAAATGGACGTAACCAGGTAGTCAGCGAAAGCCTCTAGCAGGATAATGGTCCGGGTTAATAAAAAATTTCTGTTTGGTTCACAGTTTATAGCGGGTTTATTTGTTATACTTTGTATCTGTAACAGAAAAATTTAACTAAGGCCTGATATGCTCCAGGAACATATTGAAAAACTCATTTCTACCGGTTATAAGCTGATTGCCCTGGAAACCAATTCCCCGGAACAAAGCGTCAATGATTTCCGTCCCCTGGTCAGAGAAGGTAAAGCTATTTATGCCTGGGAAAGTAATACTGGTTTACGTCGTATTGAAGCTTCACACATTAGCATTCCCAATACCCAAACTCCGGAATTGGTCATCAATCACATTCTGCAAAGTAAACACTTTGGCATTTATTTACTGGTTGGCTTTAGCAAAGCGATAAATCAAGTCAGTTTGCGCCCAATTTACAAGCAGTTCGTCGCTGATAAAAAAAACAATAAAATCATCATTTTTATCGACAGCCATTTTGACTACCCGCACAGCCTGATGAGTAATATCCTGATCGCACAGGAACCAGAGGTCAGAGATAATGCCATGACCAATCAAACCGCCTGAAACTGCAGCACCTGAAACTAAAGCAACCGTTTAGCGGCGTTTTGGCTTCCTGTTCTTTTGTGATTTACGTCGATTGTCCGGCATAACCAGGCGTTTTTTACTTTTTCCATGCTGACTTTGCGGGGTAATAATACGGCCACGATGATCGGTTTTCGGTTTATTGATTTTCAGGCCGACACTGGCATAAAGCTCAACCATGGACTTATCATCCAAATCTTCCCAACGCCCGGCCTTTTGTCCCCGGGGAAGTTCAACAACACCATAGCGAATTCGTGATAAACGACTTACAGTTATGCCCAGAGATTCCCACATACGGCGAACTTCACGGTTTCTTCCTTCTTTTAGCGTCACATGATACCAGTGATTAGCACCTTGCCCACCGGCATAGGTAATTCTGTCAAAGTGCGCTATGCCATCGTCAAGGGCAACACCTGATTTAAGCTGCTCAATATCATCATCCGTAACCTCTCCCAGTACCCGGACCGCATATTCCCGTTCAATTTCACTGGAAGGGTGCATTAATAAATTCGCCAGTTCACCGTCATTGGTCAGTAAAATTAAACCCGTGGTATTAATATCCAGACGCCCCACAGAAATCCATCGTCCAACTTTCAAGTTTGGTAAATCATCAAAAATTGTATTCGGGTGTTCAGGATCATTTCGACTGCAGATCTCTCCTGCTGGCTTATGATAGACAAGTACCCGTTGTTTAGGTTTTTCCCAGGCAATAAACAGCTCTTGATCATCCAGATAAATGGCTTCTGAACCATCCACACGGTCACCCAATTGCGCCAGGCGTTTTCCAATCTTTACCCGATTCTGGGCAATGAGTCGTTCCGCTTCACGCCGGGAGGTGTGACCAGAGCGCGCAATGACCTTCTGTAACTTCTCACCCCCAGGCTTTACAGGCAGATCATCTATGTCAGATGATCTTTGCTCATGTTCTATTGACGCTTCACCTGCTGGCCCATTATCCGATTGCTTTTCAAAGCGTTTATCGCTGTGCCCACTTTTTCTATCATTCTGACGTTTTTTGGAAGTTTGATAATAGTTGGTCATATATTGAATTCTTTAACGAATATCCATTCGAATTAATGTTACTTGGAAAGCTGTAAATGTTATTATATCACTTTTCCAGATTATCATCTCAGCGAATTCAGCACACTTTTTGAATCATACTAACAAACATACTCTGGAACGGCTTATAATAACTAAACATTGCATTTGTTTATGACCCAAGGAATTTCTACAGTTGCTTATAACTGCGGCTAAAATCCAACAAGATAGAAGCTTATCATGATTTCAGAAATCAACTTAAGGCAAATTGTTTTTTCGCTTTCCAGGGCCCTGGATCTGGTCGGCATTGATGATATGCACCATGGCAAACGAGTTGCTTTTATGGCGTCTTCCTGCGCACAATACCTGAATTTGAGCAATGCAGAAATCAACCAGTTGGTACAGGCCGCGATGCTCCATGACTGCGGGGTTTCAAAGACAAAAACGCACACGAAATTAGTTAAGGAACTGGACTGGGATGGCTCTCAAAGTCACTGTGAAATCGGAGAACAGCTATTATCAGCCTGTCCACCGTTAAAGCATCTGGCTCCCGTTATCGCATTCCATCACACGCATTGGGACGAGTTAAAAGATTACGATATTTCCGACTCTGTTAAACGCGATAGCAACCTGATATTTTTAGCGGACCGAGTCGATGCCATTATCAGTCAGCAGGATATTCCCGAGCCCATCATGGTGAAAAAAGTTGTCAGGGATAAAATACAGCAATTTCGCGGCACTCTGTTTGCACCGGATCTTATTGACAGTTTTTTGCAGGCATCCGAGTTATCCGCTTTTTGGTTGACACTGGAAGCTGAACCACTTTATGACATGTTGCGAGAGTGGGTAAATAATGGCCAAAATCAAGTGATAGAATTTGATGCTTTGCTCAGTATTGCCCAGGTATTTGCAAAAATAGTCGATGCCAAGAGTCCTTTTACCGTAGAGCATTCTCAGGGTGTTGCCCGTCTGGCCCGAAGAATTGCCGAATGGGATGGACAGGACGATGATACAATCAATAAACTGGAGCTGGCAGGTCTATTACACGACCTGGGCAAACTTCGTATTCCGGATGAGATTCTGGAAAAACCAGGCAAACTGGATGAAGCCGAATTTTCCTTAATGCAGGGCCATAGTTTTGAATCAAAGCAAATTCTCAAGGATATAAAAGCCCTGGAAGACGTGGCATTATGGTGTTCACAACACCATGAGAAAATAAACGGTACCGGATATCCTTATCAGCATAAAGGAGACGCGATTTCCAGACCGGCAAGAATACTGGCAGCAGCAGATGCCTTCCAGGCACTTGCTCAAAACCGTCCCTATCGTCAATCACTGGAATTAGAAACCATTCTAAGCATGATGAAAGAAATGATTCAGGAAGGAAAGCTGGATGCAGATGTCTTCAGTTTAATTGACCAACACTCCAATGAATGTCATCAAATTGCGTTAGCTGAAGCTAAATAATTTTCTTGGTCCGACCAGGCTCATAGGCCTGATATTGTGGCAGATCGCCCGTTATTTCTTCCCAGTTAGCCTTTGAAGTCGAAAAAATATGCGCCTCGGGCCTTTCGACTATATCTGAAACAATCGTACCTAATCGAATACGAACTTCTTCAGTTTTTGATTCTGTTTTACTTAAAATAGGTGAGCCGCAAACTTTACAAAAATACCTGGTCTGTCCCGGGGAGGATTCATAGCCGGTCAATTGCTCCTCACCTGAGAAAAACTTGAACTCACTGGCTTTTACAATACCATTGGTGGCAAATGCACTGCCCTGGGCTTTTCGACATTGAGAACAATGACAATAGACTATGCTTTTAATTGGCCCGTTAATTTCGAATTTAACTGCGCCGCAGAGACAACTTCCTTGATACATAAAATAACTCCTTTATTTAAAAAACATAAATTAAATTTGCCCGAACAGCTAAAGTAAAGAATTGAGTTTATAATGATAACTTTTAATAAACTTTAATAAAAATCATCAGAAATAGCCACTCTTTTAGTGCAGAGCTTATTATCTGATATAATTTTTAAAATTTAATTTTCAGTATCAATGAGCATTAGTATTTATAAAGCAGTTACAAGAATATGAAACTTGCCTGGGACAGCAGTCAATTTAAGATCACTATCAATCACATTGATATTCATATCGCTGGGGAACAGCACTTGCCTTTTCCTGTGTCTGCCGTAGTCACAGAACAGGATACCAGCCTGATACTGGAGCCCGATGATGAAATACGTGATCCGGGCAATGATAAACCAGCCTGGTATATGGCAAACACGTTAGAGTATCAAGCGTTACATAAACCCGGTGATATTATTTTGAAATCGGGCAGTCCAGACAAACTTTGGGCCATCGTACATAATCTGGATTTTACACCTTCATGGCGTTCGGAATGGATTGCCAGGGCATTGGAAAATATTTTAGAGCTTAGCCGAAAAAAACCAATTTCCTCAATTCGTTTACCCGTCCTGGGATCTCAGTTTGGGCATTTTAAATTGACGGAATTTATAACCTTACTGGTTAAGATATTAAACACCTGCGAGCCAACAAATCTACAACGTATCTGGCTGCTTGTCCCTGATAAAGATTGTCAAACAGTTTTTACCTTACTCAAGAAGCTGAGCAGGTAAATACATTTCAAATCTGAATTGCATAGCAGTTACGATTTATTTTGCTGCTCATTTTCCGGGGCCGGGACATTCGTGCCCTGGTTTTCAGTATTGTCTACACTTTCCCGTTTTTCAATAGACTCAATTTCTTTATAGGTTTCTCTCAGAGCTGCCAGTTCAACATCGATGTCAATTCGTTTATCGGCTTCATGTTGTTCGGGGCTGTCTTCATCGGAGCCATCTTCACCAGAGCCATGTTCTTCTAAGTCATGCTCATCAGCTAAAATATTTTCACTTGTAGTAGATTCCGGAGGTTCCAACGCACCTGAATGTTCAGCATTGACTTCTTCGTTTTCATTGTTGTCCGGATCATTTAATTCTTTGACATCACCAAAATCCAGCTCCGCATTAATGGTATCCAGATCACGGATCTCAGCCAAGGTTGGTAATTCATCCAATTTTTTCAAGCCAAAATAATCCAGGAATTGTTTGGTTGTCGCATACATGGCAGGTTTACCCGGGACATCACGATGTCCAATGACTCTCACCCATTCTCTTTCAACCAGAGTACGCATAATATGGCTACTCACACTGACCCCGCGAATTTCTTCAATTTCGCCACGAGTGATTGGTTGTCGATAGGCCACCAGGGCCAGAGTTTCCAATAACGCTCTTGAATATTTTTGTGGTTTTTCTTCCCATAGTCTGGAAACCCAGGGAGCAACCGTTTGGGCAACCTGAAAACGAAAACCACCGCTAACTTCCACCAGTTCGACACCCCTGGACTGATAATCCTGCATCAATTGTTCAATGGCCTGACGCAGGATATTTTTTTCAATGACCTCGTCTTCCGGAAAAAGAGTGATGATCTTATCCAGGGAAATGGGTTTATTCGCTGCATGAATGGCCGCTTCAACAATATTTTTGACACTGTCTACAGTGTGAATCCGAGTCGTTTTATCGGCATTTTCTGATAATGACAGTTGTTTCAATGACGCCTGAACATCCGGGTCATCCATGGCGGAAAGGTTATCAATATCTTTGTTTGTTATTTCATCAGGATCTGTTGTTTCTGAACTTGTCACAACGTCATTGAGCACTTCACTACCAACTTTGGTATCAGCCTCGACTTGCTGCTTGTTGCTGTCTTCCGTGGCATCCTGTGCAGATTTTTTAATTTCATCACTCATCTATTCTGTCTCATTTTAACGATATTCTAAGCAATATATCTCAACCGATTAAGTATCAAACGAGCTATCATTCAGAGCTTGCATAGCAGCTTCAGCATCCCCGGATTCCAGCACACTGCCTGACATAGGTTTTACATGAATAGAACCATAGGTTTCAGTCTGAACAATTTCCAACATTCGTTGTTTACTTAATTCAAGTATGGCCAGAAACGTCACCACGACACCGCCTTTTCCTTCTTCATAGCTAAACAGCGAAGTAAAACGGGTGAAGCCGTCCCGACCGATTCTTTCCAGGACAATACTCATTCGTTCCCTGACGGATAAGGTTTCCCGTTCAATATTATGATGGCTAAACATTTCTGCACGTTTCATAACGTCTTTGAGCGCCAACATAATCTCTTTCATGGAAACATCCGGTTCGTGTGCCGGCGTACTATAATCAATTTCTGAGGATACGGGAAAAACATCCCTTCCCATGCGAGGCAATTCATCAATATCCATGGCCGCCTTTTTAAAGCGCTCGTATTCCTGCAAACGTCGAATCAATTCAGCTCGAGGATCCGCTTCCTCTTCTTCCAGAGCTTCGGGACGAGGTAACAACATTCTGGACTTAATTTCCGCTAACATCGCGGCCATGACCAGATATTCGGCCGCCAGCTCAAACTGAAAATCCTGCATCATTTCAACATACTTGACATATTGATCGGTAATTTCAGCAATGGGAATATCCAGAATATCAATGTTCTGACGTTTAATCAGATAAAGTAACAGGTCCAGAGGTCCCTCAAACGCTTCAAGAAAAACTTCCAGCGCTTCAGGCGGAATATACAGATCCTGCGGCAGCTCGGTCACCGGCGCACCCTGCACATAAGCGAAAGGCATTTCTTCCTGTTTCGGCTTGCTGACATCGGCTGCTTCTACGTCAGCAATTGCCTGCTCTTCCTGAACGGTTTCCTGAACTGCTTCCTGAGTTATATCGCTATCGCTCTGGTCTGGTGAATTGTCTGAATCTTCCGCTTGCATAGGACTCATTCTCGGTTATTAACGATAATTTATGCCAATGGCCTGACGAACTTCATCCAGAGTTTCTTTTGCCAGGTCAGAAGCAAATTCACGCCCTTCTGCAACAATATTGCGTACCAGAGCTGTATTTTCACTAAATTCCCTGGCACGCTCCTGTATCGGCTGAAGCTCACTTTGTATCGCTTCAATTATCGGTCTCTTACAGTCCAGACAACCGATTCCAGCGGTTTTACATCCTTCCTGAACCCAATTTTTAACATCGTCGTCTGAATACACTTCATGCAATTGCCAGACAGGACATTTTTCCGGATCACCCGGATCACTTAAACGCACCCGATTGGTATCGGTCGGCATCTTACGCAATTTCACATCAACAGTGTCCATATCATCACGCAAGGAAATGGTATTGCCATAAGACTTGGACATTTTTTGTCCGTCCAGACCCGGCATCTTGGATGCCGGTGTTAACAGGGACTGAGGCTCAGGTAAAATAATCTTGCCAACACCTTCCAGATAACCAAACAGACGTTCCCTGTCTGCCATAGTGATATTTTGCTGCCCTTCCAATAATGCCTGCGCCGTTTCCAGAGCTTCATGATCACCCTGTTCCTGGAAGCGGGTGCGTAATTGCTTATAGAGTTTAGCCTGCTTTTTACCCATTTTTTTAATGGAAGTCTCAGCCTTTTCTTCAAAATCAGGTTCCCGACCATAGATATGGTTAAAACGTCGAGCCACCTCTCGGGTTAGCTCAACATGAGCCACCTGATCCTCACCCACCGGCACAAGACCGGCGCGATAAATCAAAATATCAGCGCTTTGCAGCAAGGGATAACCCAGGAAACCATAGGTAGAAAGATCCTTTTCTTTCAGCTTTAACTGTTGATCTTTAAACGACGGCACCCGCTCCAGCCAACCCAATGGCGTAATCATGGATAATAACAGATGTAACTCCGCATGTTCTGGTACCTGTGATTGAATAAAAATTTTCGCTGAACCAGGATTTACCCCCGCAGCCAGCCAGTCAATCACCATTTCCCACGTATTCGCTTCAATATTTTCCGGTTCTGCATAATGAGTAGTCAGAGCATGCCAGTCCGCCGCGAAAAACAGGCAATCGTATTCATGCTGCAGCTTAACCCAGTTTTTTAATACCCCATGGTAATGACCCAGATGAAGTTGCCCTGTCGGCCTCATGCCGGACAAAACGCGTTGCTGGTGAATTGGTACGACCAAAATTGACTCCCATTATTAATAACGAAAATTTATAGAAAAAAGTATTGGAAATTTTAATTACTGTATAGCACTCAATAAACGATAAAACACTTCAATATCCAGTCCCGAAATGGCTGATAATATCATTAAAAAGACAGCAATAACGGGAAAAATAATATAGGACAATAAACCCGTTAACATCATGGCAATAATAATAAAGAAACCATAGGGCTCAATCTTACTATACTGCAAAGAAGCCCTGGGCGATAACATTCCCGCCATAATACGCCCACCATCCAGTGGCGGAATGGGTAACAAATTGAGCACGCCAAGAATGACATTAATAGTAATACCGGCTACTGGCATTAACAAAAAGAACAGGCTCATTGTGGATCGGCTGTCAACAAACATAACGCTGATATTTAAAAAAATAGCCCATAAAACAGCCATAATAAAATTACTGGCGGGTCCCGCCATCGCCACCCACATCATATCTTTTTTTGGATCTTTCAGATTTCTGGCATCAACAGGTACAGGCTTGGCCCAACCAAATGCAAAGCCGGTAAAAACAATCATTAAAGTAGGCACCAGAATAGTACCAATGGGATCGATATGTTTGAGGGGATTGAAGGTTAGTCGTCCCATTAATCGGGACGTGGGATCGCCTTTTTTGTCCGCCATCCAGGCATGTGCAGCTTCGTGTAAAGAGACTGCCAGTAACACTGGCAGGACCCAGATTGTAATTTTCTGTATTGTCGTTGCATCCATCGAAAGATTATATCATACCTGTAAAAAATCTATATTTATGTCAAAAGCCATGTTCATTGAAGCCAAGGCATATTATTGACATCAGTTTTAAAAAACCTGTTATTTCAAGGAACGATGGTAGTGCTGATGAGGCTGGTTTACCGTTGCGGGGTTTCCTGAGCCAAGGATGGAGAAGGAAAGCGGGCCATGGATGGCCTTGAAGCGTCCCCGCAACGGTAAACCAGCCTCATCAGCACGAATTCATACACTCATACACACCAGTTATTCAAACGGCTCCGTATCCCCCAACCCCTTACGCACCACAACCGGTACAATTTCCTCAAAATCAATTACCGTCGTCGCCTCAAAACCACAAAATCCACCGTCAATAATCAGATCCAGCTGATGTTCCAACACCTGCCGGATCTCATAAGGATCAGTCATCGGCATTTCTTCACCCGGTAAAATCAATGTCGAACTCATTAAGGGTTCCCCCAGCTCTTCCAGCAATGCCTGCACTATCGCATTATCCGGAATACGGATGCCAATCGTCCGGCGTTTAGGATGCATTAATCGCTTGGGGACTTCCCGGGTTGCTTTCAGAATAAAGGTATAAGCGCCTGGCGTGTGTGCTTTGAGTAACCGGTAAT
>Ga0316204_10002840_pt1 | contig 37305 bp, 37 predicted proteins | sample 6monrhotite_MG_2_FD_205661 | JGI IMG/M metagenome (GOLD analysis project Ga0316204, IMG submission 205661) | Microbial mat bacterial communities from mineral coupon in-situ incubated in ocean water Damariscotta River, Maine, United States -... | ecosystem: Environmental > Aquatic > Marine >... | reverse complement strand
TTGCAAAACCTCCGATGGTTGGTATAATTGCTTTTATGGCGGTGTTTATTGTTCAGCCCATTGGACATATCATTATGCTCGTAATGGAGGCTGTTTTAGTTCACGGTGATATGTGGTACTCGAAATTTTCTGATTTTAAGGATACGCCTCCGGTGTTCCCTGAAGGTTTTCACGATTATGCCGGTATTGATAATATTATCTATTTACCAGCATTTATCATGGGGGTCGTTGGCATAGTTATTGTTATGTGGGGGGTTCGGCGCGATACAGAAATTGCGGGTACTTGGGCAGGTTTTATCGGTTCGACATTGTTATGGACCGGGTGGATTGAATTTTCATTACATTTCCATGCCCGTTATTTTGCGGTAAAGTCGTTGTGCGATGATGGTACTATTGCCTTTGCCTGTGCGGAAAAGCCTGCAACCAAGCCTGAATACTTTCTCATGCAAGGCTCGGTCGGGTTTTTGCTGGCTATTACGTTCTATTTTATGCTTAACAAAGAAACCCGCTGTAATATGTTTAGATGGATGCACAAACATATGCGCATCAGGGTCGGTAAGCCGTCTCGTGGGTTAACGCGTAATTTTGCAAACAATGTGGCCATAGAAAATATCACCATATTATGGTTCTTCTATGTCTATCTTATGTTTTTGTACGACGAAACATTTTTCGGCGAGCACCACTGGTTTACATATTTCAGTTTTGTAGCAATCCTTGTGTGGTCACTCTATCTAATTCAGCGCTTAATCCGTTTCAAGCGCGTGACATCAGCACTTCGTTACGCAATTCCTACCGCAATCATAGCTTATAATTTGGTGGAGATTACCGGACGCTGGGGCTGGCTTGATGACTACTGGTCGCGACCTATGGAATTCCCCGTTGCTTCGGCCCTAACGGTATTGTCGCTGGGCGTATTTGCGGTGATCAGTATCAAGACAGCAACCAATAAGACCAAACAAATTGATCAGCACTAAGGTTCATTAGTAAAGATTATTTATGGATTGAAACGGGATGTAGGTCGTAAGACGCCTGCGTCCCGTTTCTATGTGTGAAGTAAAAACTACTTGTCTTTTTTAGAATGGTTCTTATATTTGATTTATGGATTACGATTCTAAAGACATAAAGAAACTACTTGGCAAGCACGATATTCGGTCAACAAAAATACGAAGAGCTATTGCAGCACTTTTGTTTGATGGTGTGAACAAGCATGTAACGGTGGATGATGTGATTGATCTTGCGCGTGGGCAAAAAATTAAAACGTCTGTTGCCAGTGTTTATAATACATTGAACCAATTTGCCGCGGCCGGACTGTTGCGCCGCGTGACAGTAGAGCAGGGCCGGGCGTTTTTTGATACTAATCTTTCCGAGCATCATCATTTTTATTATGAGGATGAGGAGCGGCTTGCGGACATTCCGGTGGACGCTATTCAGGTAACTGGATTACCAAAATTGCCGAAAGGTCGCCGGATTAAATCTGTTGATGTAACCATTCGCCTTTAGCTATCTTTTCGTTTTAGCCTTATCCTAACATTAGAATAATTCTAAAAATAATTGACCGCGCCCATAAATCTGCTATTGTGTTGTCATAAATTCGATTCTTAAAGGAGAACATCATGGGACTAGCAAATAGTAAAACACTCGATAATTTGAAAGATGCTTTTGCAGGGGAGAGCCAAGCCAACCGCCGTTATTTATATTTCGCGCAAAAGGCTGATATTGAAGGCTATAATGATGTTGCAACCGTGTTTCGTTCAACCGCAGAAGGCGAAACCGGGCATGCCCATGGGCATCTCGAATTCATGGAAGAAGTGGGCGACCCGGCTACGGGTCTGCCGATTGGTGGCACTGCTGATAATTTGCGTGCGGCTATCGAAGGTGAAACACACGAATATACAGACATGTATCCTGGTATGGCGCGCACTGCTCGCGAAGAGGGCTTTGACGAAATTGCCGACTGGTTCGAAACATTGGCGAAGGCCGAAAAATCCCATGCGGGCCGCTTCACCAAAGCATTAGGAAGTATGGACGACTAGTTTTCTAGGATTCTGGACTTTTTATGATCGGCCGGTTGCCCCACACCAACCGGCCGATAAATTTTTGACGGGACTTTGTTATGGCACAACCACCAAATGAGGCCGAACCAATTGTAGCCGGGCCAAAAGAAGCCGGGCCAAAAGAAGGAAGTCTTGCTGCACCGACGCGTCATGCTCTTGATTGGCAAAACGACGATTTCTATGATGAGAACCTCATCACCAAAGAGCTAGAACGGGTCTTTGATATTTGCCACGGCTGTCGGCGCTGCTTTAATCTGTGCGAAAGCTTCCCGATACTCTTTGATATGATCGACGATAGTGAAAGTGGTGAGCTTGATACGGTGGATAAGTCTGAATACTCTAAGGTCGTGGATGCATGCACATTGTGTGATATGTGTTTCATGGTTAAATGTCCTTATGTGCCGCCCCATGAATTTGACTTGGATTTCCCGCACTTAATGCTGCGCGCCCGTGCTGCAGAGTTCAAGAAAGAAGGCGCTAATTTTACCGAAAAGCAATTGGTCAAGATGGACCGCAACGGTAAGTTAATCGGCCCTATATCGGGTCTTGCCAATTGGGCGTCCAAGCTCGGCAATAAACTCACCCGCCCGGCAATGGAAAAAATGACCGGCATTGATAAAGATGCGGACTTGCCTAAATTTCACAGCAAGACCTTTGAAAAGCTATCTGTAAAAAACCCGCCCATACGCAATATGGACGCACCTGCTATAGGCCGCAAAGCCGTGATCTATGCCACCTGCTATGTGGATTATAATAAGCCTGAAAGCGGGACTGCCGCCCATGCCGTATTGGCTAAAAACGGCGTCGAAACCGAAATAGTCTATCCGGCCTGTTGCGGCATGCCTTACCTTGAACAAGGCAATATTAAGCAAGTCGCCAAGCAGGCCGAAAAGGTTAAGGCGGAACTGTTACCGTGGATAGACAAAGGCTATGACATTATTGCGCTGACGGCGTCTTGTGGTTTGATGATGAAAATGGAATGGCCACTTATTTTACCGAACGACGAGGACATAAAACGACTGTCTGCCGCCACTTATGATGTGGCTGAATATATGGTGGATATTGCTAAAAAAGAAGGCTTGGCAGAGGGATTGTCTCCCATTGAGGGCGGCATCACCGTTCATTCCGCTTGTCATGCACGGGCGCAAAATATGGGGGCGAAGTCTGCCGAAATGTTGCGAAGAATTCCGGATACGAAAGTCGATATCGTCGAGCGCTGCTCCGGTCACGGCGGCACATTTGGTATTATGAAGCAGACGCGCTCTATGGCCGTAAAGGTCGCGCGACCTGCCGTGCGCCAGATTAAAGCCAAAGGGAACGCGAATTTGTGTTCAGATTGTCCGCTGGCTTGCCAGCATTTGATCACCGTTATGGGTGCGCCAGATGAGGGCACAGCACCTATGGCTCCCGACCACCCAATGGAACTCATGGCCAAAGCTTACGGTCTATAAAACGGAAAAATAGTCATGCCTAAATCACAGCGCACCATCACGCACGCCGATATACTTTCAAACGCACAATTTGCGCCAATACGCAAAGAGCGCCGCGCCGCGCTTAAGCCGTCAAAAGCATTGCGCCGGATTGACCTTGGCCGTGACTGCACATTTTATTTCGAGAGTTACGCAACCATGTTGTTTCAAATTCAAGAAATGCTCTATATTGAAAAAGGCGGCGACGAGCAGTTGGAGGACGAGCTACGGGCTTACAATCCGCTCGTGCCAAATGGTAATGAACTGGTTGCCACCATGATGTTTGAAATTGATGATCCGGTCAGGAGGATGGATTTACTGTTGCAATTGGGCGGTATTGAAAACCATATTTATCTGCAAATTGCCACAAAGATGGAAAGTGAGAAAATTTACGCCGTCCCCGAAGACGACGCTGAACGCACAAGTGCCGACGGCAAAACCTCAAGCGTCCATTTTTTCCATTTCCCGATGACAGATGCCCAGAAAATGGTTTTTCAAGCAAGGGACACCCAAATTATCCTAGGCTCCGACCATCCCGCCTACGCCCATATGACTGTATTAAACGCCCAGACGATGGCGGAACTGGCGCAAGATTTTTCCTAAGATTGAGCTATACTGGGTAGTGTACTCATAAATCCCGCAATCATGTCTGCTGTCATTTTCCGTAACCTACCTGCAATACGTAAATTGTAATTTATCGCGACTTGCCATAGCGCGGGTAGAGGCCTAAACTAGAATGAGAAGCCCGTTAGAGGCTGTTAAATTTAGGGTCGGGGACCAGTATGAAAAATATATTTGCATGCATGGGTGTATCAATATTGGTGTTGTCCGCCTGCGCAACACCGACAAAGAGCAATCTAGTAACCGAGGGTGAAACGGCGGTTACGGCTGAAACTTCTGAGAAGCCAAAGTACAAGCCGCTTGTGTACGGCGAACAGAAACCTCTGATCTGTACGGACCCTGTATTAGCCCGAGGCAAGTTGTCGGACCGCCCTAATCTGCAAGTGATGTGGGAAAACTATCTTTATGACAGACCCGCAGGTATTTGGGGCGAAATCGGCGGACTGGTCGAAGTTAACGGTAATTTACCCTTCGACCAAGGGCAGTGGACAAATGCCTGTACGGTGCGGTTGTCGCATATGCTTAATAAGGCAGGTCATAAAATTCCGCCAGTCGCGCAAAAAACTGTGAGCGGCGGCAATAAAGATCAATATTATTACCGCGTTGCTGATTTGGAAGCCTATTTAATCGAGAGATATGGTAAGCCTGACGTCGCGATATTGGACGGTAGCGGCAATCAATTTGATTTGCCCATCACGCCGGGCCTCGTATTGATGGATTTTCCTGACAATAGTTATACCGGCCATGTCACAATATGGAACGGCGCAGGGACCGTAGACGGCGCCAATATTGGCGGTTACCGGGTACTATTTTGGGATTTACCGTGCTTCATACCTGCGGGCAGGAAAAAGCTTATAGCTGATGCCCGCGACACAAATGTTTCCGCGGTGCCTTAGCCAGTAGAGTTTTGGCTGTATGGCATGCCAAAACTTGTTTTTCCTGCTGAAGTGCAACAATTTCTAGATTGTGAAAACTGCGCACACGCGCTTTAGTGCGACGATGACGTGTTTGTGTTTAGTTCTCACGGCTTCACTCATATTTGTAACATGGTTTTGGCGGTTACTTGATTAGTCAGTGTGCTCTGGAGCGTGCTTATAAAGGCGTTCAATTCAATGGAGAGAGTAAATGAAAACTACATCAATCACGACGACTTTGGTACTTGTTACCAGCTTAGCAATATCCGCGCCCGCTCTTGCTGGGGACGGATTTTATATATCCGGCGGTATTAACAATACAACACAAGAAAACAACCAAAGCCGTAATACGGGGTCTAATCAACCGAATGTCGGTGCTTCCGGCGGGGCTAGCGGTACGGTTGTTGATAAAGATACAGGCATCGGTTTTGTTGTCGGCGCTGGTTATAAATACCGCTTCAGTCAGGACATGTTTGCCTCAGTTGAAGCTTTTTATAGCACGGAGAGCGCCGAGACGACGACACTTAATAATGTTAGATCCAACAATATAGAGCTTAACGCCACTTACGGGGCGGATGTGCGCTTTGGTACTGATGTGACGGATAAAGTGGCAATTTACGGCCTCGTAGGTGCAACCGCCCATGACCTTGACAGCAATCTTAGCTATACATTTGCACCGCCACTAGATTTCGTTTCCGGTCAAGTTTGGGGCTTTACATACGGCGGCGGTGTGGGAATAAATTTGACCGAGAAACTTTCAACATTCGGGGAATTTCGGTTGGCCAATGATCTAAATCTTGACACACCTGTTGACCAAGGCGGTATTCAAACGCAAGAAGATTTGAACTACACAACATTGCGTACTGGGTTTAGGTTTAGTTTCTAATCAAATTATGTTTTCACCATAAACACAACACACCTCAAAAAGCCCGTCATTTTGGCGGGCTTTAGCAATCAGTGATTAATCGATAAATATTCAACAAAAATAATGGTCGCTCTAACTTTCAGGTATGAATCTGAAATGCCCATTTATCGGGGTGTTGAATAGAAGGTCATCTTCAACAGGACCTGCGCCAATATTGTGGATGATCAAAGGTGTGCCCCATTCTGATTTGTTTTCAGACACGATACCGATATGGGGTAAGGAACCGCCGAGCCGCCAGCTTACAATGTCGCCGGGTAAATAGTTTTCGGCTTTTCGAGTGATCGGAAGTGCGGCACCTTGGCGCTTGAGGAACCTTTCCATATTAGGCACACGGCGGTGGTCTATGTTTTTATCAGGCCGGTTTAAGCCCCAATTTTTTGGGTAAGCAGTGAAATTGGCGCGCATGTCTTCGTGAATGGCTTTTTGAAAATCGAACCCGAAAGCGGCACGATAAGTCCGTATGATCACATCAGTGCAAACCCCCGTATCAGCCGGCACATCACCACCAGGGTATTTCAAACTTACATATGCTGGATCATAGCGAACACTGGCTTTTGTGCGCTCAAGTGCAGCAGCGACCACATCAGCAGATGACGCAGCCATAGCAGCTGGTGAAATTAAAATGGCCAAACATATAATAACTAAAGAACGCATACCGTAATTTACCTAGCATATAGGGGTTAATCAATAGGTAATGGGAACATGTCTTTCGCTTAAAAAGAGAGTAATAAAATCATGCTCGGCTAAGCTCAATAGCGCATTAAGTCTTTACGTGCGTTAAGCCCTAAACGCTGGGTACTCAAACCTTGCGCATACCATCTTCGCGGCGTATCACAGCGGTAGAGATTTAGAGCCTTGAAACGGAAACAGTTATGAACGGATTATTGTATGTCGCGCTCGGGGGGGCTTTGGGCGCTAGCGGGCGGCATTTGCTCGGTGGGCTGGCTCTGCGTATGTTCGGGCCGGGATACCCCTATGGGACATTGGTCGTCAATGTGCTTGGTGGTTTGTTGATGGGGTTGTTAGTGGGTTGGCTTGCGCTTAAAGGGTCTGCTTTGGCGGGCGGGGCGGCTAATTTACGTCTGTTTTTAGCCGTAGGTGTGCTCGGCGGTTTCACCACATTTTCAGCATTTTCCCTGGATGCAATGCGGATGCTCGAAACAAGGGCTTATGGGGCGGCATTGGGGTATATCTCTGCGTCTGTTATCCTGTCCATACTGGCTTTATTCATCGGTTTGGTTATTGGTCGGAAGGTGTTTACCCCATGAGAGGTGTAAAGTGAGCGGCGTTCAAAATATTACGGTAGATGAAGGCGATGATGGTTCGCGGCTCGACAGATGGTTCAAGCGTAAATTCCCTCATATTCCCCACGGGCGGGTCGAGAAATATTTACGAACAGGGCAATTGCGGGTCGAAGGTAAACGCGCCCGTGGCAAGGTCAGGCTTGAGGCCGGTCAAAATGTGCGTGTGCCACCATTGCCTGAACCGAGCGATGAAAAACCTGTGCGGCGTCTGTCGGATGCAGATATAAATTTTATGAGAAATATGGTGATTTATGAAGATAATGACCTGATCGCCCTCAATAAACCCGCCGGTCTGGCCGTGCAGGGTGGCACCAACACCACCCGTCATATTGACGGCCTGCTCTCGGCGCTATCATATAAAGGCACACCGCCGCGTCTCGTCCACCGCCTTGATAAAGATACCAGCGGGGTGTTGGTCGTTGCCAAAAATGCCAAGTCGGCTGCTTGGCTCGGCAAAGCCTTCCAAAGCCGCCGCACCACAAAAATTTATTGGGGCATTACCCAAGGTGTACCGCGCCCGAGCTTCGGTGAGGTTAAAGGTTATGTTGCCAAAGGGGAGGGCCAAGAAGGAAAAATGCATGGCCGCGAAATTATGATGGCAGTACGCCACGGCACGCCCGGTGCCAAATATGCGCGGACACTATACCAGGTCGCGGCTACGGCAGGTAACCGCGCGGCATGGGTGGTTATGCAGCCTTTAAGCGGGCGTAAACATCAACTTAGATTACATATGCATTTACTCGAAACACCGCTTGCATTTGATCCGAAATATACAAGCGACAAGGAAGAACTGGGCGGCCTTTCGCCGCAGTTACATTTGCATGCTAAATCGCTATCTTTGCCCCACCCAGATGGTCACACCATCGATCTACATGCAACATTGCCAACACACATGCAAAACGCATTCGATTTATTCGGTTTTGACGAAAATACCCCCTTAGAGGAAATGGAGCCTTAGAGTGGCGAAGCGGTTTTTTGAAAATGTTGATGTCGAAGCAGCCGGCGCGGGATATGTGGTCAAGCTTGATGGGCGCGTGTTAAAGACACCGGGTAAGATGGATTTGAGTTTCGCCAGTAAGAACCGCGCGAACCTGGTGGCCGCAGAGTGGCGGGCACAGGGCGAGGACATCCTGCCAGATACTATGCCGTGCACACGGCTGATCAACGTTGCTTGTGAGCAAACACCCTCTCGGCGCGGTGAACTCGCTCGGGAGTTTCGCGCTTATACGAGCACGGATTTATTGTGCTACCGTTCGCACAACCCCAAAGATTTGGCGGCGCGTCAAGAGAAAAGCTGGCAACCGGTTTTGGACTATGCCGCGGATAATCACGCCATAGCATTGGCGACTACGACGGGCATAAAAGCGGTAGAACAGCCGGAAAAATCTCTCAATAATGCGGTCGACTATGCTCAGGCCCTCGGCAACACAGATCTAACTTTGTTGCTACATTTTACGGCAAGTTACGGCTCGGCAATTTTGGCTTTGTCTGTCATGGAGAGACATTTGCATGTTGATGCGGCCTTTGCTCTTTCGCGCTTGGACGAAATATTCCAAAATGAACGCTGGGGCGCGGATGATGAGGCGGTTGAAAACAACTATTTGTTACTCAACGAACTGAGCCTGATGGCGCAATTGATAGAGGAGTAGCTATGGGAAATATGGTCACAGTTAAAGAGCGTTTAAACAGTGAAAAAACGGGAGGGGTTTACACCCAAGATGTGCTGGCACGTGGTCACCATTTGTATGCAGATGAACCAGAAGATTTAGGCGGTAGCGATCTTGGCCCCACGCCGTTTGAATTTGTTTTGGCCGGATTAGGGTCGTGTACCACGATTACTTTGCGCATGTATGCCAACCGCAAAAAATGGCCTGTCACCCATATAAGTGTTGACGTATCATATAAAAAATCTGGATTTGGTGTGGACATGAAAAGCGTGTTTATCCGCAAAATTACCATTGAAGGTGATTTGGACAAAATTCAAATAAAACGCATGATGTCCATAGCCGATAAATGCCCGGTCCATAAAATGCTGGAAGCGGAAACAGAAATACGAACTGAATTGGTATAATATTCTTGAGGAATCTATGTCATGTTTAGCTTGTGCATCTCCTAAATTGAAGATCTAACATTATGTCCAAACCAGATAAAAAGCAGCAAGACACGCCCGCCGTTCATATACCGCCGCCAGTGATAGCCGTCTTGTTTTTGGTGGCTGGGTTAGTTTGCGATTATTTTTTGAAATCAAACTTCACAGCGCCTGCTTCTTGGTTGAATTATGTTGGCCTAGGACTGTGTGTGCTTGGTTTCGGTATAATGCTTTGGTGTGCTCTTTTATACCGCCAGGCCAAGACCAGTATTTTGCCCCATACGAGCGATAGCAATATGATCGAGACGGGCCCGTTTGGCTGGTCGCGCAATCCGATTTATTTATCCATGATGCTCGTATTTATCGGCATTTGTTTAATCGCGAATGCACCGATGGCCCTGCTATTTGCGGTCCCGGCTTATCTGGCTTTACGCTATTATGTGATAGCCCGCGAAGAGGCTTATTTAACCCGCCGGTTCAAGGAACAATACACATCTTATCAAGCTCGTGTTAGACGTTGGTTCTAGGCAAAAAACCTATTACAGAATTAAAGACTATTAAAACCGGAGAATTCCATGAAACTACAAACCTTGCTCACCGCACTTTTGACTATAATGTTTTTAGTTGCTTGTGATCCCAAAACCACAGCCCCGATTGACTTCGTCCATCAAGCCAGCGACATAAAACCTGACCCAGGTGTGGTTTACGGAAAATTGCCCAATGGTGTGCGCTATGCGGTGATGCACAACGAAACCCCGACCAAGACGGCGGCTCTTCGGATGCGGTTTGCAACAGGTTCTCTCAACGAAACCGACGATCAGCGCGGGCTGGCACATTTTCTTGAACATATGGCCTTTAACGGATCGAAAAATATTCCCGAAGGTGAAATGGTCAAGCGGCTAGAGCGTAACGGGCTGGCTTTTGGTGCGGATACCAATGCTTTTACCAGCTTTGATCAGACGGTTTACATGTTAAATTTGCCAGACGTCTCCGAAGAAATGATCGACGAAACTTTGATGATTATGCGCGAAACTGCGGAAAACCTTACGCTGGCGCAAGACGCTATTGATCGGGAACGCGGTGTGGTTCAATCAGAAAAACGCCGTCAGGATAGCCCCGGCGTACGGGCATCATTAGACCAGTTCAAATTCTTTGCCCAAGGCTCGCGCCTGTTTGAGCGCTTGCCCATTGGTACAGACGAGACTTTGGCAAGCATGAACGCAGATTTGTTTAAGGATTATTATCACGGATATTACCGTCCGCAAAATACCTTCATAGTTTTGGTCGGTGATATAGAAGCCGATTATGCACGCACTAAGATCGCGGAATATTTTAGTGACTGGCAAGCCGTAGGTGATGCGCTTAAAGCTAAAAGTGCCGGCACAAGCCCGCCGCGGCCTTCAGAAGTGGGTTATTTTACCGACCCTGAAATCCAAACCAATATTACATTGGCCACGATTAAGCCCTATGAGGCTTTCGAAGATAACATTGCCACCCGCAAGCGCGGCTTTGTTGAAGGCCTCGGCAACCGTATTCTTAACCGCCGTCTCTCGGCTCTGGCTCAGAAAGAGGACGCGGTATTTTTGTCCGGCGGCGTTGGTGTATCGTCTCCATTCAAAACTATGGAGCAGGCATCTCTGTCCATGTCATCGCGGCCTGAGAATTGGAAAAAAGCATTGGCGGTCGGTGAACAGGAACTGCGTAAGGCGCTCAAATTCGGCTTTACACAGGCGGAACTCGACGAGCAATTGGCCAATTCGCGCAAAAATATGGAAGTGGCTGTGCAAATGTCTACGACCCGTCAAACCAGTCGTTTGGCCAGCGGTATTTTAAACGGATTTGCCGGCGAAAGCGTGTTTTCCCATCCGTCTTCAAGTCTGGAGCGGTTCTCGGCTTACGGCGACAACATTAGTCTGGACGAAGTCTGGAGCGCGTTTAAAGAGCAATGGTCGGCGCTGGATACCCCACTACTTTATTTACAAACCAGTGAAATTCTGGACAGCCCCGCAGCAGAAATTCGCGCCGCATATGACGCTAGCCTTGCTGTACCTATCTCGGCTAATGCGGAAAAACAGACGGGGAAATTTGCCTATACGGATTTTGGTACGCCCGGAAGAGTGATAAATGAAAGCCGTATTGAGGATATAGGCGCAGACCTGATATTGTTTGAAAACAATGTTATGCTCAATTTCAAACACACGGAATTTGCCAAAGACAGCATTAATATTACTATACGCATAGGAGACGGCTCTTTGTCCATGCCGCGTAAAGATGCGGCGCTTTCATATTTAGCCAACAATGTAATGAATGCGGGCGGTTTAGTGGCTCATAGTGCTGATGAAGTAAAAACTTTGATGGCGGGTAAAGTTGTTGGTGTTTCTTTTGGTATCGGTACCAAAAACTTTTACTTATCAGCTAGCACTGTGCCGTCTGACATCGCCGATCAGTTCAATGCGCTGGCGGCATTTTTAACCGCGCCGGGCTACCGTGGCGAAGCCCGTGCACGCTATAATAAATATCTAGAAAGCTGGTACCCGACACTGAGCGCGACACCGGGTGGTGTCGCGAGCCGCGATGTGGCGCGCCTAATACATTCAGGTGACCCGCGTTACGGCATTCCGACACTGGCGGAACTTCTGGCCCCTGCTACGACGGATGTTCAAAACTGGCTGGCACCGCATTTACAAACCGGGCAAATGGAAATTACCGTCGTTGGTGATATTGATAAAGAAACGGTTATTGCGCAGGTGGCCCGTACATTTGGTGCTTTAAAAAAACGCAATTCCCATCTTGGTGATTATCCCGGGATGACAACAATAAAATTCCCCAAAGCAACGGGTAAACCCGTGACCCTGAGCCATTCCGGTGATGCTAATCGGGCGTTATTACAAGTGTATTGGCCAGCACCAGACGGCACCGATATCATGATTAACCGCCGGTTGGGCGTGCTGCGCAGTATTTTATCCAACCGTTTGACCGACGTTATCCGCGAAGACGAGTCGGCTGCATATTCGCCGTCTGCTGGACGGAACGGATCACGTTATTATGAGGGATACGGCTATATGTCGGCGTCCCTTGGCCTGAAGCCTGAAAAGGTCGCAGATATGATTGCCGTATTGGACGCAATCGCAAAAGATTTCCAAACAGGAAATATTAGTGAAGATGAGTTCCTGCGGGCGATAAAACCAACTTTGGAAAATCTTGATACATCCTTAGAAAGCAATTCATATTGGGCTCAAGTCATCGCTACGGCCCAGACCGACACATGGGGTGTAGATAATTTTCGTAGCCGCACGGCGGCATACAAATCCATGACATTGGACGATATCAAACCGCTTGCCGCGCAAATATTTAAAGCGGAAAACGCATACCGCGTGCAGATATTGCCGCACGAATAGGCGCTGGTTAGGGGGCCGCAATCGGTGCCATGCCGAGATCAGAAAAATAGGTAGTGGCATCAAATGTAAGATTGCGCGGGAAAAACGGATTATGGGTTAAGCTTTTCTCTACAGATGCCCACGATTTTTTGACTGCCCAATCAAAGGCTTTCATGTTCTTTTGTATGCGTTCTTCTGTGTCAGTAAAATTTTTATATACTAGGTTTTGGCCAAGCCCAAAATATGAAAACTTAATCCATGGGCGGGCGCAAAACCACTTGGCCAATGGCCAGTCAAACGCATGATAAGCATCAACAAATGAGGTGCCGCTTACATGGCTGTGGTGCCACCGAACGAACTCTTCAAAAAACTGGCGTTGTTCCGCGTGGGACATTTTCTGGTGACCGGATGATAACTGATGGCAACGCAGAAATAATTCTCGCAGTCGTATAGGCATGGATGCGCAGACATATTCATGGTCGGCATAAAGTCGGGTAAAGTGAAAAATTTTATAACTTTCCGCCAACAAGTCCCGGTTGTTCTTCTTATAGGTGTTCACATATTTATGATAAGCTTTCATCTTATCTCGGCGGGACAATTTACAGCTAATATCAAACAGGGCTAGACAATTTGCCCCCAATTTAGCGAGGAATAAATACCACCGCGCCCACAGCGTTTCATGGGCTGCTATGAGCGGAAAAATGAAGTTTCCGCCTGACATTAAATACATATGGTGATAGACGGCAGCGCGTTGGGGCATATCGCTAAAGCGTCCGCCCAAGCGCACTGCGTCATTAGCAATGACCTCATAAACCGATGCCGCCGACATTCCGCCCGCTTTTAAAACCGCATAATTGTCAACATGCATAGCCCACTCCTGTACCTAAACTAGGTATAGTGGGTAAAATTACTGCAAATAAACAGGGTTAAGGGGGCGTCAATAACGGCCAGCATATTGACATTGTAGAGCGGCTCTCTAAAAATTATAGTTCATTTTTAGGAAACAAGATTATGCGTACACAAATTTTTCTCACTGCCTTTACCGTCAGTTTATTAGCGGTTCCAGCACAAGCTTCTGACATTGATGTGGCTGGTCTTTGGCTCACCGCTGATGGTTCTGCTCATGTGGACATTGCAGACTGCGGCGACGGAACACCGTGTGGTACGGTGGTTTGGATTGACCCGGCACAAGGCGGCGGCGGGTTTGACGACAACAATCCGGATCCAGAACTTAACGGGCAAAGCATTGTCGGCTCGAAAATGCTCTGGGGTTTCAAGCCTAAAAACGAGAAATGGGGCAGTGGTAAAATTTATGATGCCCGCGACGGCAAAACGTATAAATCCAAACTCAGCCTTACAAAAGACGACACATTAAACGTCAAAGGCTGTGTTGGCCCTTTTTGTAAAACACTGGTTTGGACAAGGGTAAGTCCGCAGTAAGAGTAGGCGCGTTTTTGAACCGTGCGTCGCCGCACTTAATTTTCGCACCAATGCTAGGCCACGTCTTTGCTTCTTTGTACAGGGTACCGACAATAGTGCGACAACACCGACTATTTCGGCGCACTCGCTTGCATAGGCCGGCGTTTTTCTGCTCTTCCATGTGCCAAAATGTCTCATTGTTTATACAAGTCGCAACACTATTTCTAAGGGGTAGAAAGGAGTATTGTTATGAAAATCATGAACATATCGAAAAAATTGGGGTCTTGTGCTGGCACGGCCTTGTTGATTGCGTCTGGCTTTTCCAGTGCGGCGATGGCCGCAGAACCGGATTGGGAAGGTTTCTACGCGGGTGCCGTTGCTGGTTACCAAACTGGTGATATTACGGGTCTTGGTGCGCTTGCAGGCGTTGATGCTACCGATAAGTTGAAAGGGTTTACCTACGGTGTTTTGGGTGGCTATAATTGGCAAAACGAAGACTGGGTTTACGGTATTGAAGGCGACATTTCCGCAGCTGGAACGGACGGTGACGTAGATGTACTGGGAGTGGCAGTGACCGAAGACATAAATTGGGTCGCTGATATTCGCGCAAGAGTAGGGACACTCATATCACCCTCTACACTTTTATATGGGGCTGGTGGTGTGTCTTTTTCAGACATAGACATTAATACGAACAGCCTTATTGCCGGTAATGACAGTGGCAATTTTACGGGCTGGACCGCTGGGGTTGGCGCCGAAACGAGAATATCGGACAATGCGATTGCCCGCTTGGAATATCTTTATACAGATTACGGTACTAAAAGCATGTTTGCTCCGGTTGGCGGGGGTGTAGATATAGCCTATGATCTGCACTCTATTCGTGTTGCGGTTGTGTATAGGTTTGGCAACTAGGGCATCATGCTCTAATGTGAAGTCACTTAGGTGGGTAGGCTCGCTTGCTCGCGTGATATTAGTCCGTAAGTAGGTGGTCTTTCCATCAGTTTGTGCCTGTGGAATTTTTTTCGAAAACTTCACCGTAAATCATCATTACTATTAAGGCCAATCTCAATCATTTTTGTGGTTGTGCGTTGCCGCGCTTAAGTCTCGCACCAATGCTAAGGCCGCATCTTTGCCGTCATTATGAAAAGTGTCGACAATGGCACTGCCGACGACAACTGCGTCTGCACTTGCTGCAACTTCACGGGCTTGCGCGGGCGTCTTGACGCCGAAGCCTACGACTACGGGCAGACCTGACGCTTTCCTTATACGGTTAACCGCATCGGTAATCGCTGTGTTTTCGCCTTTGGCGGCACCAGTGATACCGGCAACCGAGACATAATAGACAAAGCCTTTGGTGTCCGCGACAACCTTTGGTAGGCGGGCATTGTCTGTGGTTGGTGTGGCAAGGCGGATAAGGGCGAGGTTATGTTTTTCAAATGCGGCGCGTAATTCTGCGTCTTCTTCGGGCGGCAGGTCAACAATAATGGCGCCGTCCACGCCCGCTTGTTTGGCGGCGGCAGCAAATTTGGCGTAGCCCATATGGTGTACTGGGTTCGCATAGCCCATCAATATGATCGGGGTGTCTGTATTGTCTTTACGAAATGCTATAGCCATATCCAGAACCGAGCGAACCGTAGTGCCAGACTTGAGCGCCCGCAGTCCTGCCAGTTCAATCACGGGCCCGTCGGCGGCCGGATCGGTAAACGGCATGCCAAGCTCGATAATATCCACACCCGCATCTGGCAGAGCTTTCATCAATTCAAGCGATGCATCATGGCTAGGGTCACCGCCCATAATATAGGCAACAAAACCGGATTGGTTGGCGGCCTTAAGGCGGGAGAATGTTGTGTCTATACGGGTCATAATTTCTTCCTCCATTTATGGGGGAAGTGGGGGGCGACGTTCTTGCGTCGTTTCGATGATTTGTTTATCGTCAGGGCATTGTTGCGTGCAAGAGCACGCGCCCCCATCGCCTCCACAAGAGTTTCGGCACTTCCCCCGTAAACGGAGGAAGGAAAATTGTTAGATATTTTCTTAACCAAATCCCTCATATTTCAACCCCCATCAAGTTGGCGATTGTGTTGACGTCTTTATCGCCGCGCCCTGACAGGTTCATGATGATCAACCCGTCTTTACCAAGTTCTTTAGCCATATCCAGCGCACGGGGAATGGCGTGGGCGCTTTCTAGCGCCGGGATTATGCCTTCTAGCTTTGTGCAGAGTTGAAACGCGGCAAGGGCTTCATCATCAGTCGCAGACACATATTCTGCGCGGCCGATTTCGTGTAGGTAAGAGTGCTCGGGGCCGATACCAGGATAGTCGAGACCGGCGCTGATGGAGTGAGCATCGTTGATCTGACCATGCTCGTCTTGCAATAAATATGTGCGGTTACCGTGTAAAATACCCGGCGCACCGCCGGTTAAACTGGCTGCATGTTCATCCGTGTCAACACCGCGCCCGGCCGCTTCGACGCCGATGAGGCGCACATTTTTGTCGTCTACGAATTCGTGGAATATGCCCATCGCGTTTGAACCGCCGCCAATACAGGCCACCACGGCGTCCGGTAGTTTACCTTCGGCTTTTAATATCTGCTCCTTGGCTTCGCGGCCTATAATGCTTTGAAATTCGCGCACCATTTTCGGGTAAGGATGCGGGCCCGCCACCGTGCCGATACAGTAAAATGTCTCGCTCGCATGGGTGACCCAATCGCGCAGAGCATCGTTCATGGCGTCTTTTAAAGTCGAGGTGCCGGAGGTTACAGAGCGCACTTCTGCGCCGAGTAACTTCATACGAAACACATTGGGTTTTTGCCGTTCGATATCGACCGCGCCCATAAAGACTATACAGTCCATCCCGAGCCGCGCCGCCATAGTTGCGGTCGCGACCCCATGTTGGCCCGCGCCGGTTTCAGCGATAATGCGTTTTTTACCCATGCGTTTAGCAAGCAAAAGCTGCCCCAACACATTGTTGATTTTATGGGCACCCGTATGGTTTAAGTCTTCGCGCTTGAGGTAAATTTTTGCGCCATTCCCATATTCCGTCAGACGCTCGGCGAAATACAAAGGGCTTGGCCGGCCTACATAATGCTGGGCAAAGGCGTTGAACTCTGCCCAAAAACTGGGGTCTTTGCATATGTCCTTATAGGCGGCTTCAAGCGCCAGAACTGGCGGCATTAAAGTCTCGGCTATATAGCGGCCACCGAAACTGCCAAAGCGTCCATTTTCGTCCGGGTAGTTACTCATGTGCCGCTTTCATAAAGGATTGAATTTTATCATGGTCTTTTAGGCCGGGGGCAGCTTCAACACCAGAGGAGACATCAAAAAACTGTATACCCGTCGCTTTGGCGGCTTTGATATTGCCCAAATTAAGACCGCCCGCTAGAATAAGCGGTGTTTTGGTCGTACCCCCTTTCAGTAAATTCCAATCAAAAGACAGGCCGTGCCCGCCGCGTTGGGTTTCGCCTTTGGGCGCTTTGGCATCCAGTAAAATATAATCGGCGCAACCCGCATAGGCTTGCACCTGCTCAAGATCAGCCTGCTCGCATATAGTTACGGCTTTAATGACGGCAACGCCGGTAAACGACGAAATATAGCGAAGGGTTTTCGGGCTTTCATCGCCGTGGAATTGAATATAATCAGGGCACATGTTTGCGCAAATTCTGTCTAGCAAACCCTCGTCAGCATTGACGGTAACAGCTACACGTTTTGCAGAGCCGAAGGCGGGCCGTGATAATTGTGCCGCTTGTTCCACACTTAATCTGCGCGGACTTTTGGCCTCAACTATAAATCCGAGCATGTCTGCGCCGTAGCGCAAAGCCGCTTCAACATCTTCGGGCCGCTTCAGGCCGCATATTTTCACCTGTGTGTTCATAAGGGACTACACTAACAAAAAAAGGGTGTCTTGCGACACCCTTTTTCTTAAACAATTCGCGAAGTTTACTTTTTCAGTAAATCGCGGATTTCAGCGAGCAACACTTCTTGCGCCGGTGGGGCAGAGGGTGCGGCTTCTTCTTTTTTCTTGGCTTTGTTCATAGCCTTGATGATCATGAACATAACGAAGGCAACGATGATAAACGAAATCGTCGCATTGATGAAAGTACCAATGTTAATAACGGCTGCATCTTCACCGCCGGGCATTGTAATAGACCAAGAGCCAACATCAAGGCCGCCCATAATTGGCGAGATGGCTGGCATAAATACATCATCGATAAAAGATTTAACAACGGTGCCAAATGCAGCACCCATTACAACACCGACAGCCATGTCGACAAGATTGCCTTTCATTGCGAAAGACTTAAATTCTGAGATCATTCCCATGGTTTCCCCCTAAGGTTTTAGTTTTAACGCGTAGATTAGATATGAAAATCTGATTCGCGTCAATACGGGGCAGTATGTGAAAACCACCCGAAACCAGGGACAGACCCTAATAGGCCCAGGAAGGCCAATAGTGACCTTATTTATAGGTTGCGTTGTCGATTTTTTTAGCCAGGCCTTTAGCTGTACGGAAAAAAGGTACGAATTTTTCAGGAATAGCAATGGCAGCCCCTGTGCGCGGATTGCGTGCAGCGCGGGCTTTGCGTCGGCGTGGTGCGAAACTGCCAAAACCACGGAGTTCAATCCGAGCACCTGCTTCAAGGGTTTGGGTTAGGCTTTCAAAGAAAATAGCAACAACCCGCTCGCATTCCTCAGGGCTGAGATGCGGGTTTTCCAGTTCCAGTTTTTCTATGAGTTCCGACTTAAGCATGACCTTATATATCGCCTGTGAAAACGGTTCAGTCAAGCGTGTTAAGGTCAAGTTTGGTTAAACGGGCGAAAATTTCATCGCGAGCAGCCCTGAAATTGACCAGTTTCTGGTCTTTGGACACATTAGGGTCGTTTGTCGCTGGGTCAGGTAACGGCCAATCCATACGTTTCGTGCGTGTGTGGACTACCGGGCAGACTTCATCTGCACAAAGCGTGACAATCAAATCTACCGCAGCTAGGTCAATATCATCAACGGATTTAGAGCGGTGGCCGGATATATCAATCCCGTTTTCTGCCATAACCTGTACGGCATAGGGATTAACGCCAGCAGGGGCAGAGCCCGCGCTTAAAACCCGAACTTGACTGCCAAACATATCCCGCGCCAACCCTTGCGCTATTTGCGAACGGGCAGAATTAGCAACACAAAGAAATAGGATGGTTTTCATCTCTGCTCTTATTGCGCTGCCGCAGCTAAATTCCTGAGCACATAGTGCAAAATACCGCCGTGCCTATAATATTCCAACTCGTTTTCTGTATCGATGCGGATGCGGGCTTTGATGGTTTTGGTTTTACCGTCTGTGCCTGTGATTTTTACATCAATATCGCTGCGCGGTGTGATGTCGCTTACACCGCCGATGTCTATGGTCTCGTCGCCGGTTATGCCGAGCTCTTGCCAGCCCTCACCGTCTGCAAATTCAAGGGGCAACACGCCCATGCCGATCAGGTTGGAGCGGTGAATACGTTCAAAACTTTTGGCGATGACGGCTTTGACGCCCAGAAGATTAGTGCCCTTGGCCGCCCAGTCGCGCGAGCTACCATTTCCGTAGAGACCGCCGGCTAAAATGACGAGGTCTTTGCCCCCATTGTTGCTGGCGTCCTGATATTTCATAGCGGCATCATAAATCGACATGGTTTCGCCCGTTGGTACATATTTGGTTACACCGCCCGTAGTGCCCGGCACCATTTTATTTTCGATACGGATATTGGCAAATGTGCCGCGCATCATGATCTGGTGATTGCCACGCCTTGAGCCGTAGGAATTGTACTCATTTCTGGGGACTTGGCGCTCTGAAAGATATGTACCAGCCGGGCTGTTCGCGGCAATCGCACCCGCAGGCGAAATATGGTCGGTTGTAATCGCTTCACCGAGCAGGGCTAAAATATTGGCATTCTTAACATCCGAAACAGGATCCGGCGTCATGGTCATACCTTCAAAATAAGGCGGATGCTGTACATATGTAGAACTTGTGTTCCAATTATAGGTCTCACCACCTTCGACTTTTATATCGCGCCATTGCTTATCGCCTTTATAGACATCTCTATAACGGTCAACGAACATTTTGCGGGTGATGGTTTTGCGCACCAAAGCATCAATGTCTTTGGAGGTTGGCCATAGGTCGCGTAAATAAATCTCATTGCCGTTTTTGTCCACACCCAAGGGGTCGTTCTCGAAATCATGGTGCATGGAACCGGCCAAAGCATAGGCGACAACCAGCGGCGGCGATGCCAGGAAGTTGGCACGAATATCTGGCCCAATCCGGCCTTCAAAATTGCGGTTACCGGAAAGCACGGAACAAGAGATGAGATCACCTTCTGCGATAGCTTCTGAAAGCTCTGGCGCAATCGGGCCGGAATTACCGATACAGGTCGTACAGCCATATCCAACCACATTAAAGCCGAGCGCATCCAAATGTTTTTGGAGGTTTGCTTTCTTAAGATATTCCCCCACGACCTGGGAACCAGGTGCTAGAGATGTTTTGACCCACGGTTTTGGCTTTAAGCCGAGTGCATGGGCCTTTTTGGCCAGCAAGCCCGCCCCGACCATAACAGTAGGGTTGGACGTATTGGTGCAAGATGTAATGGAAGCGATGAAGATATCGCCGTGATCAACAGAGTAATCCTTGCCTTTGACGGGCGTAGGACTGCCGCCCATGGGGGATTTATTAAATGTCTGGCTGAGAATTTTCCCGAAATCACGGCTGGCAGTTTTGAGTGAAATTTTTTCTTCTGGGCGCTTTGGCCCGGAGATCATTGGCTCTACTGTGTTCATATCCAAGTGCAGAGTTTCAGTAAATACAGGGATTATGTCGCCGCGCCAAAGCCCTTGTGCTTTGGCGTATTTTTCGACCAGTTCGATACGACCTGCATCGCGGCCGGTAGCTTTTAGATATGTAATTGTGTCTTCATCCACCGGGAAAAAGCCGCAGGTTGCACCGTATTCCGGTGCCATGTTGGCCAATGTAGCTTGGTCTTCCAAGGAGAGATGATCGAGACCCTCTCCGTAAAATTCAACAAATTTACCCACAACGCCGTGGGCGCGCAATTGTGCGACAACAATGAGAACCAAATCGGTGGCGGTTGCGCCTTCCGGCATTTTTCCGGTCAGTTCCATACCGATAACTTCGGGGATAAGCATGGAAATGGGCTGGCCAAGCATGGCCGCTTCGGCTTCGATGCCGCCGACCCCCCAGCCCAGAACCGATAGTCCGTTGATCATGGTGGTGTGGCTGTCTGTACCAACAAGAGTATCGGGGAATGCGAAGGTCTCGCCGCCTTCTGTCTTTGTCCACACGGTTTGTCCAAGATGTTCCAAATTGACCTGATGGCATATGCCTGTGCCCGGCGGCACAACAGAGAAATTATCAAAGGCCGTTTGGCCCCATTTTAAAAAATCATAACGCTCGCCGTTGCGCTCATATTCGCGCTTGACATTCTTGGCGAAGGCAAAATTTGTCCCAGAATAATCAATCATGACCGAATGGTCGATCACCAGATGTACCGGGTTTTGTGGATTAATGGCATCGGCGGATGCGCCGAGCTTAACTACGGCGTCGCGCATAGCGGCCAAATCAACTACGGCGGGGACGCCTGTGAAATCCTGCATCAATACGCGGGCAGGGCGGTAAGCAATTTCGTGGGTGGATGTTTTGGTTTTGAGCCAATCTTTGATGGCTAGAATATCGTCTTTAGTAACAGTTTTATCGTCCTCATTGCGCAGCAGGTTTTCCAACAAAACTTTGAGAGAATAGGGCAGTTTGGAAATGCCGGCCAGACCATTTTTTTCGGCTTCTTTCAAGTCGAAATATGTATAGGTTCCGCCGCGTACCGTCATTTCGCGTTTACAATTAAAACTGTCCAGAGAAGCCGTTTTCGTAGCCATGCGTATATCCTTTTTGAATAATTCGTTCTTTCTTAGCCTGACTTGAAAGAGGTCGCAATCACGGAATTAGTCTTCTGTGCTTTTTGGCTTATTTTCTGGAGTTAATTCCGGCATATGTTTCATCAAAAGCGGCATGTTGAGCAAGGTAAAGATAAATGTTATCGGCAGCACGCCTATGAGCTTAAAATCTGTCCAGAATTTCACAGAATAATTACGCCAGATATATTCGTTCAGCACAGCCAGAAACAGAAAAAACAGGCCCCATCTGAACGCCAAAGTGCGCCACGCCTTTTCAGGCAGTTTGTAGGCTTCTGCGAACATCAGTTGGAAAATATTTTTCCCAAAGGCGAGAGAGCCAAGAATAGTGAACCCAAACAATAAGTTGATAGCCGTAGGCTTCATTTTAAAGACAGTCGGGCTTTTAAACCCGATCGTGATTGCCGCAGTGCCCAGAACAATGACAGCCGTCACTTTCAGCATAATAGAAACCTGTCCGGTTTTTATCTTTGAATGGATAACAGCAATGATGATGGCGACGGCAAACACCAATGCACCAATATAAAGGGGTGCATCCGCGCCTGGTACGCTCATACCAAATAAATTAAACGGGCTGTCGTCATCAATCATTTTGCGCGCAATGTTGAACACCAGCACATAGGCAATCACAGGGCCAAGGTCTGTCCACATAGAAGGTTTGTGTTTTTTAGGTGATAATTCGTTCATGCACGGCGGTGTGCCTGAACGGTGCGGTAATTGCAAGTATATGATTGAATGGACATGTAAAAAATAAAAAACGAGGTGAAAAATTCAGCGCCCCTGTATTTTTCACCTCGCTAGCCTGCCCCAATCACAAGAAAAGCAGGACAACCACCCTGCATGGTGGTAAATAGTACAAACAAAATCAGTTTACCGGGGAGTAACGCTAGATTTGCTTGTAAGTACATGTTAGTACGGAAAATACTTTGGTTTGGGGAGCATAAAGATTATATGGTGGGTATAGATAAAATATCGCGCTTGGTGAGTTGGGATGATTATTCCGTGTTTCTGGCTATATCCAAAACCGGGTCTATTTCCAAGGCAGCGACATTGCTGGGGCGCACACAACCAACCATTTCCAAACGTATTGATAATCTCGAAGCGCGACTTGGGATGTCGCTTTTCAAGCGCACCACATCTGGCATGTTACCCACCGAAATTGGTAAAGCCATGCTATCCCACGCAACTGCTATGAACCGTTCTGCGGCCAGTATTGAACGCATGGCAAATAGTTTGGATAAATCAGGAACAGGAGATGTATTTATAAGGTGCTTGGATGGTTTGGTTAGTGATTGGATCATGCCGAGAGTACCAAAATTTCAGGCGGAAAATAATGATTTGAATTTGAGTTTTTATACTCAAAACACGGCTAATCCAGGTTCGGACAATGAACCGGATATTTCAGTACAATTCAACACAACAAAGCCCATGGAGTTCATTGCCTCACGTTTGGGGGCCTTACACTATGTACCGATGGTGAGCCGTACTTACCGCGACAACAAAGGCGTTCCACGGACAATGCAAGATGTAGTCAATTATGATCTTATGTTTTTGCGCCGTTCTGGATTGGAGATAGAAACCTGGGAAAAAAAATCGCGGGCTCTACGTGATTTAGTAACCCCTTCTCTGAGTGCAAATTCATGTGGCGTTATTCTCAGTGCAGTGTTGAACGGTGCGGGTATTACTATGTTGCCAACATATTTAGCAAAATTATATCCAGAGCTCGTAATGCTTGATTACGGCATTATTTATACTTACAATTTTTGGCTGGTGCGCGCACCGCATACCGCGCAGCAAAAACGCGTGAACACAGTCGCAGACTGGTTAGGCGAAGTTTTCTCAGCGGCGGATCAACCATGGTTCGATCAGGATTATATCCATCCTAGTGAATTTTCGGATATAGAGGTTATTTTGCCACATTAGTCCAAAAGGAAAAATAGTTTATGACCCACAAAGACCCTGTTTATAAAGTACCAGATGCATTTCAAAAGCAGGCTAATCTGACGCCGGAAAAATACGCAGATATGTATACGGCCTCCATATCTGACCCGCAAGGGTTTTGGGGCGAACAAGGCAAGCGGCTCGACTGGATGGTGCCTTATACCGAGGTCAAAGATGTGAGTTGGGATAAATCGGACTTGCATGTGAAATGGTATGCAGACGGCGTGTTGAACGTTGCGGCAAATTGTATCGACAGGCATTTGGATAAACGCGGCGACAAGACTGCGATCATCTGGGAAGGGGATGACCCGAGCGAGAGCATCGTGCTGACCTATAAAGAACTGCACCATGAGGTTTGCCGCTTTGCCAATGTCTTGAAGAAACTTGGCGTCCGCAAAGGTGACCGTGTCACAATATACATGCCGATGATATTAGAAGCCGCATTTGCTATGCTGGCCTGTGCGCGTATTGGTGCGGTGCATTCCGTCGTGTTCGGCGGTTTTTCACCCGAAGCACTGGCCGGGCGGATTACGGACTGTGACAGCACATTTGTTATAACCGCCGATGAGGGCTTGCGCGGCGCGAAAACCATTCCCCTTAAGGCCAATTGCGATGCGGCTTGCGAAATATCCGGTATTGTTAAAACCGTGTTGACTGTGCGGCGCACGGGCGGTGATGTGACCATGAAAGAAGGCCGCGATGTCTGGTTACACGCAGCATTAGAAGACGTGTCTGCGGATTGTCCGCCAGAACCCATGAGCGCCGAAGATCCGTTGTTTATTCTATATACGTCTGGTTCTACGGGTAAGCCGAAAGGGGTGTTGCATACCACGGGTGGTTATCTGGTGTGGGCCGCCATGACCCACGAATATGTTTTTGATCTCAAAGAGACGGACATTTATTGGTGTTCGGCTGATGTGGGCTGGGTAACCGGCCATACCTATATTGTTTACGGGCCGCTTGCCAATGGCGCGACCACCCTCATGTTCGAGGGCATTCCGACTTACCCTGATGCATCGCGGTTCTGGCAGGTTTGCGACAAACATCAAGTCTCCCTGTTCTACACGGCGCCAACGGCCATCCGCGCTTTAATGCGCGAGGGTGCTGGTCCCGTGCAGGCGACATCACGTCAAAGCTTACGTCTGCTCGGTACTGTGGGCGAACCTATAAATCCCGAAGCTTGGGAATGGTATTTCAATGTGGTCGGTGATGGGCGCTGCCCTATTGTGGATACATGGTGGCAGACGGAAACTGGGGGCGCGATGATAGTGCCGCTACCGGGGGCGACCGACATGAAACCGGGCGCGGGCAGCCACCCGTTTTTTGGCGTTGAGCTTGCCCTGGTCGACGGGGACGGCAATGAACTTTCGGGTGCGCCAGGAGAGGCCGTAGAAGGCAATCTGATTATCAAGAACAGTTGGCCGGGGCAAATGCGGACGGTTTACGGTGATCATCAGCGGTTTTATGATACATATTTTGCGACTTATCCCGGTAACTATTTCACGGGTGATGGCTGTCGCCGCGACGAAGACGGGTTTTACTGGATTACGGGCCGGGTTGATGATGTGATCAATGTATCGGGGCACCGCATGGGGACGGCAGAGGTCGAAAGCGCTCTCGTGAGCCACCCGTCCGTGGCCGAAGCCGCCGTCGTCGGCTATCCCCACGACATTAAGGGGCAGGGCATATATGCTTATGTGACGCCGACACTCGGTACGAAAACAAGCGCCGAGCTTCGCAAAGAATTGGTCAAACATGTACGCGGGGAAATTGGTCCGATCGCAGCGCCTGACCTTATACAATTTGCGTCTGGTTTGCCGAAAACCAGATCGGGCAAAATCATGCGCCGTATTTTGCGCAAAATAGCCGAGGACGAATTTGGCAATCTCGGTGATATATCCACACTAGCCGAACCGGGGGTAGTGGACGACCTTATAGCCAACAGAATGAATAGAGGTGCGTAACAGGAGAGAATAATGAATATGAAATTGTTATTTACCGCTACAATATTGGCAATGGGGTTATACGCATGTGCGCCTGCACAAAACGCAAATGTCGATGCAGCGCCAACTGTTATCTCTAGTCAGGATTATTCGGCTCAAGGCTGGGTCGCCAAAACACTGCCCGAATTAACACAAGCCCTCAAAAACGGAGATGTCAGTTCAGAAGAATTGGTCATAGCCTATCTGGCTCGCATCGAGAAAATCGATAAAGCTGGGCCTCGATTGCAAAGCGTACTTGCTCTCAACCCTAATGCTCTCGCTGATGCCCGCGCGCTGGATGCCCGCCGCGCAGCCGGAGAAACGCTTGGGCCATTGCACGGTATTCCCATACTGCTGAAAGATATTATTGAAAGTAAAGACCCGGTCGCGACCACGGCAGGGTCTACGGCTCTGAAGGACAATGTGACGGGGCGAGATTCGCCTTTGGTCGCTGGTTTGCGAGAGGCGGGCGCGGTGATCCTCGGTAAGGCAAACCTGAGCCAATGGGCCAATTTTCGTTCCAACTTTTCCATGAGCGGTTGGACATCCGTGGGCGGACAAGTGCGCAACCCGCATATGCTCGACCGCAATCCGTGCGGGTCTAGTTCTGGTTCAGGCTCTGCGGCGGCGGCGTCTTTGGCGGCTGGTACCGTCGGGACGGAAACCAACGGCTCTATTATTTGCCCCTCGACTGTCAACGGAATTGTTGGCTTCAAACCAACGGTCGGGCTGGTGTCGCAGCAATATATAGTCCCTATATCCTCGACCCAAGATACGGCTGGCCCCATGACCAAAACCGTCAAAGGCGCGGCTATGATGCTGGAAGTCATGGCTACGGGTTCCGCTAAAACGGATTACGTTAATGCGCTGGACGCAGGTAAATTGAGCGGGGCGCGCATTGGCGTGCTGCGTTACGCACAGGGTTCTAACGCAGATGTCATTAAATTATTCAATAAGGCGCTGGCCGAAATGCAATCGGCAGGTGCGACTCTGGTGGAAATTGAAAGTTTCCGCCCCAAGGCTAATAACTTTTGGAGTTTGGAAGGTGACCTTTTAAATTATGAATTTAAAGCGACACTCAACGCATATTTGGCGGATGCGGCCCCAGCGGTCAAAACTAGAAACCTGACCGAGCTTATTGCATTTAACAAAGCCAATGCAGATGTTGAGCTGGCCCTGTTTGACCAGAGTATATTCGAAGAAGCGCAGAGCTATGGTTCCCTGGATGATGAGGCGTATAAACAAGCCCTCAAAGCCTTGATGAACGCGGCGCGCATCCACGGCATTGATGCGCTTCTCGCTGAGAATAATGTCGATATATTGGTGGCGCCCTCTGGGCCAATCCCAGGGAGAATTGACCCTATCAACGGCGATGTATGGCCAAGCTGGGCTGGCGCAGGTTCTCTTGCCGCTATCGCCGGTTATCCGCATCTTAGTGTTCCTATGGGAACAGTTCACGGGCTACCCATTGGTATTTCCTTCATAGGTGGTCAGGATAAAGACGCAGAGATATTGTCATACGGATATGCCTATGAGCAAAAAACCCAAATGCGCCCTGACCCGCAATACCTGAAAAGCGCAGAAGACCGCCCGGAGATAGCGGGGGCTATGTTGCAGTAAATTACACTGGTACGCGGCAATTTCTGCGTTACACTGCTCGTAAATAACAAGCTCAGGGGGTGATATGTCTTCACAAATGGTTGTCTTGATCACATTGGTTTTTTATAAATTGGTGTTGCTCGGTATTGGGTTTTGGGCCTCCAAGCGGGTGGCTTCCGAAAGCGATTTTTTTATTGCCGGCAAAGGATCAAGCAAAGGGCAAGGCTCTGGACTTGGCTCTGGACTTGGCTCTGGACTTGGCTCTGGACTTGGACCTTGGGTGGCCGGGTTATCCTATGCGGCGTCCACATCTTCGGCGTGGGTATTGCTTGGGTATACTGGCTTCGTGTTTTCCGTCGGGTTTAAAGCTTTGTGGCTGATCCCCGGCATATTTGGCGGCTATGCCTTAACCTGGCTGGTCATGGGGCCGCGCTTGAACGCCGAAACCGCTGAGCGCGGGCACATTACTCTTGTAGATTTCCTGATCGGGGATGTGAGCCAAAAATGGCGCGCGCCTATATCGGCATTAGCGGCTGTGCTCATCATTTTTTGCTTTGTGTTTTATGTGGCCGCACAGTTCCAGGCGGCGGGTAATGCGTTTTCTTCTACCTTTGGACTTGGTCTTGCGCAAAGCGTGATTTTGGGTGCGGTGGTCATTGTGGCTTATTGTTTGATGGGCGGGTTTTGGGCGGCTAGCATTACGGATACATTACAAGCTTTGGTCATGGTTGGTGCTTGTATATTGGTGCCTATCGTCACCATAGCCGCGGCGGGCGGCATGGGAGCGGTTATGGAAACTCTGCATGCCAATGAAACACCCGCCTATTTTAAAATGACTGGCGGTGCCGTTGGCCTTGCTGCTATTGGCGGCGCACTCGGTCTGTTAGGTACGGGTCTCGGCGCAGCGGGCCAGCCACAACTCCTCAACCGGATTATGGCGGTTAAAGACCGTAATGCAAGATTGCTCGGCGCGGCGATAACCATTGGCTGGGGCACATTAATATATATCGGCGTGACGCTTTTGGCATTGTCCGCAAGGGCTTTATTACCGCAGACACCTTCAGAGCAAATTTTCTTCGCCGCCGCCGAGGCTTATTTGCCGCCTATCTTGGCCGGTATTGTGCTGGCCGCGATTTTATCTGCCGTGATGTCGACCGTCGACAGCCTGTTATTAGCCACGGCATCTGCGGTTTCTCACGACCTTGGCGCTGCGCGGCTTATGCCGGCCAAAATCGGAGCAGGGAGGGCGCTTCTTGCCGGGCGGTTAGCCATGATTGGCATTGCCGTATTGTCTGTGGTTTTAACGCTGACCATGCCGGATAATATCTTTGACCGCGTACTATTTTCATGGGTTGCTCTCGGTGCAGCTTTTGGCCCCACGGTTTTAGCGCGGTGTATGGGCTGGCAAATTTCAGGCCCATATGTATTCCTAGCTATTTTTAGCGGCTTTGCCATTGCGGTTATTGCCTCGGGCATGCCCGGAATGATGGCTGATATCGCTGAGAAATGGCTGTCGTGGATTGTCGGGTTCATCTTTTTGTTTGTTGGGAAAATGCAGTATTCGGGAGGGGTGAATAATTAAACCGAGAACTGTTCGCGCAGGATTTTCTCGTCCAATTCATGGCCTTCGTCAAACAAAAGGTTAAATGTAATGTCGTGGGCTTGCTTAACCTCTACTGTGGTGACATTGCGAAACTCGGTACTGTCCGCAACGGCACTCACGGGCCGTTTTTTCGGATTGATGATTTCAAATTTCACCTTGGCCGTATTTTTAAGTAGAGCCCCGCGCCAGCGTCTGGGACGAAAGGCACTGATCGGCGTTAAAGCCAGCACATCTGAACCCAAAGGTATGACGGGCCCGTGGGCAGACAGATTATATGCAGTTGAACCGGCGGGGGTTGAAATAAGAATGCCGTCGGCCATCAAGCGCGCCATACGTTCTTCGCCGTCAATGGAAATACGGATATGTGCGGCTTGACTGGTTTGGCGTAGCAAGGATATTTCGTTAATAGCCAAGGCTTCAACTGTGCCGTCCGGAGTTTGCGCCGTCATTTTAAGGGGCTGAATTTTAGCGGCGTGTGATTTGACAAGCCGTTCACGCAAACCGTCTTTCGAAAAACCATTCATGAGAAAACCAATAGTGCCTTGGTTCATGCCGTAGACGGGAAGCCCGCGCCTGAGCAATGAAATATGCTTGCGCAATGTGTCGAGCATAAACCCGTCGCCCCCCAAAGCTACAATAACATCAGCCTGCGCTACATCGCAATTGCCGTATTTGGCAACAAGTTTGGACATAGTGCGCTTGATGGCGGCTTTGTTGGCGCAGATAAAAGCAATATTATCGAATTTAGCTTTTGTGTTTTGTTTGCGTGTCATGGTGTTCCTTGCATTGCCTATACCATTTGACGTAGGTGCAAAGCAAAGGTTAAATAGGAAGCTGGGACGGGAAAATACGCTTTAGGGATGGGGCGCATTTATGAAAATTTGGGGCTTGTGTATAGCTGGGTTGGCCAGTTTTTCACCAACATTTGCGCAAGCGGGTGCCTGGCCTACGCCGGTAGGTGAAGGTCAGGTGATATCCACCACATTGTTTGATAATGCGAGCACCGGCTATGACGACGACGGGAAGTTAACACAGCAAGTATTGTTTAATAAATCTGAAGCTGCGCTTTATTGGGAGCACGGCCTCACCAGTAAAACAACAGTGGTTTTGCAATCCAGCTATCAGGATATTGAGTTCACCGCAGGCGTTGATGTTGTGAATTTTTCCGGTATCGGGGAAAGCTATGCCGGTTTGCGGCGCGTGTTTTGGCAAAATGGAAAATGGGTGGTTTCAGCGCAGGCCGGTGTACTCTTTGCTGGAGCCGGAGAGGTAATATCCGATGCGGATCTGGGCACCGGGTCAACCCATTATGAAGGCAGGTTTCTGGCGGGGCGCAGTTTCAAGCTCGCAAAAAAGGACGGCTTCGTAGATATACAAGCGGCTTACCGGTTTAGACCAGGAACACAACCAGACGAGCGGCGCGTCGATGTTACGGCAGGATGGCTGCCGCGCGAAAAATTTCAAATTCTTGCGCAGGGGTTTTATACTGGTAGCGAAGAGCAGTTTGAAATTGCCCGCCCCAATACGCGGCTGAAATTACAAAGCTCAATCGTTTATACGCACAACCCTAAAACCTCCTACCAAATCGGTTTGTACCAAACGGTCGCTGGCCGCAATATCGTCAAAGAAAAGGCATTTTTTATTGCCATATGGAAACGATATTGAAAGTGAAGATTACTAAAACTTTAACCTGTGGCGCTAGTCATAGGGATATAATTGTGTTAGAATTTGCCCGCAAAGGAAAATAGCATGACCGCTTTATTGTGCATTAAGTTATTAAGACACGGGACTGTGAAAAAAGCATTCAGTCTGTTGGCTTGTCTTTTTATTAGCTTTTCTTTCCCCGCTTTCGCTAACACAACCAAGCCCAGTAACACAATTTCGTTTGAACGTATGGATCATGGCCAATACACTATCAAAGTCCAGATCAATGATAGTGTGCCGCTTACCTTCATGATTGACACGGCGGCTTCGCGTACCAGTATATTTGACAAAACCCGTTTACGGTTGGGACTTGGGACGAATGCTTCTCAACATTATATTAACGGCATTGCCAGTTCGGGTTACCGTCCTAGTAGTACGGTCGAAACCCTGTCATTTGGGCGACAAGTTTTCAATAATCACAAAATAATCATTCTCGAAGATTGGGATGACGGGCAAGGCGAACGGCTTGACGGTATTTTGGGTATGGATGTACTTGATAATTTGGTGCTCGCTGTCTCCCACAAAACTGCCACCGTCAAAATTAGTAAGCGGTCACGGTTTTCCAGATCTAAATATAATCGGTGGCGGAAAATTAGGCTGGAAGACAACCCTTACCCTGTAGAGAAATTCGGACTTTTATTTACCTATACCCAGCTTGGAGATTTACACATTCCGACATTAGTGGATACGGGTTCCAACTTTTCTGCCATCAACTGGATGAGCGTCAAAGGCACGGCAATTTCCAAGGAGCGTAGACGCTTGCGCGAAGAATGGGTCATACAAGGTTCAATAGGTGAGTTTAAACCGCGTATGCGGGTAAGATTGGAGCAAACCCATATTGGCGGCATTAAGCTTAAGCAGCATGAGTTTTTGGTGATGAATTTTGATGATTTCCCCGTCAATAAATACGGCGCTTACCCATTGGTCATAGCGGGTATAGATTTATTTGGCGGGCGGGACTTTACCCTCGATTTAGTCAATAACGATCTTTATGTAGCGCCAAAGTCCGGAAAAATCACCTTGAAGAATAATTATAGAGGGGCGACCCGGTTAAAAAAATAGATAGCAAACCAGGGACAGACCCTAGTCTACTTTTTATATTTCTCCACGAAATGATCGATCTTGCCAAAGATGGAGTTGCCCGCTTTATCGTTCATTTCCACGGAAACCCTATCGCCAAATTTCATGAAGCTTGTTGATGGTTTACCGTCCTTGATGGTTTCGATCATACGAATTTCGGCGATACAGGAATAGCCAAGCCCGCCTTCTTCTACCGTGCGTCCAGGGCCGCCGTCTTTATCTTGGTTGGAGACGGTTCCCGAGCCGATAATTGTACCAGCGCATAATTTACGGGTTGCGGCTGCGTGGGCTACCAGTTTGGCAAAGTTAAATGTCATATCTTTGCCGGCATTAGTTTTGCCGAACGGTTTTTCGTTATATTCGACCAGCAAGGGCAAATGTACTTTGGTGCCGCGCCATGCCTTGCCCAGTTCGTCCGGCGTTACGGCGACGGGCGAAAACGCGCTTGATGCCTTGCCGTGGACAAAGCCGAAACCTTTGCGCAGTTCATTAGGGATGAGCCCGCGCAGGGAAACATCGTCGACCAACATAATGAGTTTAATATGGTCTTTGGCTTTTGCTGGGGAAACGGCCATAGGCACATCATCTGTGATGACAACAACTTCGGCCTCAAAATCAATGCCGTGGTCTTCGCTAATGGCGACAATGGGGTCCATAGGGCCGATAAATGTGTCGGACGCGCCTTGATACATCAAAGGGTCAGAGTAAAAACTTTCCGGGACTTCGGCGTTTCTGGCTTTGCGTACCAATTCAACATGGTTGATATAGGCGGAACCATCAAGCCACTGATAAGCACGTGGCAGGGGTGCGGCGCAGACTTCGGGAACAAATGTGAAAAAATCACCTTTGCCGTCGTTTAAGCGGTCATATTGCGCTTGCAGGAGCGGTGCCACCGTCTCCCAGTTATCGAGCGCCTCTTGCATGGTTTCAGCGATTTTACCTGCGTCCACAGCGGTTTTAAGGTCGCGGCTAACGATAACAAGATGGCCGTCACGGCCGTGCTTAAGTGATGCGAGTTTCATGAATTTTCCTAGCTTAATTTATTGCACCCAATGCAAGGCGCATATGTAATTGTCAAGTCCTGTGCTGTTCTCTGGTGGATTAACCGTCAGTATTTTCGTGTAGCCATGCGGCGTGGCGCGGGGCTTTTTTGGTGCGGGCCCATTCGTCGAGCATATCCGGCGCGACGTCCTTAAGCTCGGCCAATTGTGCAGGCGTGCCGATGTCTGCGGCCAGTTCGAGGCGGTGGCCGTTCGGGTCAAAGAAATAGATGGACTTAAAAATGCCGTGATTGGTTGGGCCAAGAACGTCAATGCCATTTGCTTCCAAATGGGCTTTGGCGGCCATGAGCGCATCCAAGTTTTCAAGCCTGAAGGCGATATGTTGCACCCAGCGCGGCGTGTTGCGGTCGCGGCCCATTTTAGGGCTGTTGGGGATTTCGAAAAATGCCAATACATTATCACCGCCCGCGTCGAGGAAAATATGCATATAAGGGTCAGGCGCACCAGTAGACGGTACTTCGTTTTCGGCAATGGCGAGTTTAAAGCCCATGCCGAGCATATTGGTGTAAAACTCGACCGTTTCTTTGGCATCTGTGCAGCGGTAAGCAACATGGTGGACGCCTAATGTAGCGGGTGCGGTTGTCGATTGAGTGGCCGTTATTTGAGTGTCTGGCATGATTTTCCTCGCGAGGTTATTTGTGAATTGATGTTACATAAACCAATATAGTTGCTTATACAACTATATGCAAGGGTGTCAAACAAAGGCTATTACCAATCCCCGCTAACCGCTTGCCACAGCGCCAGTGTAGCAGCGGCGGCAGTGTCCGCGCGTAGGATTCGGGGGCCTAGACTGATGGGGACGCAATAGGGTTTGGCGCGTAATAGGTCTCGTTCTTGCTCGGTGAAGCCGCCTTCGGGGCCAATGAGAATGGCGGCGGGTGCTTTGATTTTGGAAAGGGCTGCGGCGGCGGGCTCACCGTCTCCCGACTCGTCTGCGAATATCAAGGTGCGGGTTTTGTCCCAGTTCGCCAGTATTTGTTCCAGTTTCAACGGGTCGCGGATTTGCGGTAAATCTACGCGCTCGGTTTGCTCAGCCGCCTCTATGATATGGGCTTTCATTTTGTCCATGCTGATTTTGGATGTGGTGCGGGCGGTCATAACGGGATGGATAAGCTCCGCGCCCAGTTCGGTCGCCTTCTCGACAATGAACACATTGCGCTTGTGTTTTAACGGCGCAAACAACAACCAAATATCAGGCGGGCGTTTGTATGGGCGGCTTTGTTCACCCACGGATAGGGTGACCTCTTGCTTGGATATATGGGTGATGTCGGCCAACCACTCACCGTCGCTCCAGTTGAACAGGCGTACTTGGTCGCCTATATTGCGGCGTAAAACCCGCCCCAGATAATGGCTCTGGGACTTGTCTAGAATAATATCATCATGCTGCGTCAATGCATCGATGACATATAGGCGCGGTAATTTGTAATACTTTCTCATAAACATGTCCCCATAAACACTTCATAGTCGGAATTTTTGTGCTAATCACCCCCTAATGCGTAAAACAAACCTAGATAAAACCATCAAAGATAGCGTCCAAGGTGGCTGGGTCGAGCGCATGCCAGAAGGTCTGCGCCCCTATCTGCGCCTATCGCGCTATGATCGGCCTATCGGGTTTTGGCTATTGGCCTTACCGGGTTGGATTGGCTTGGCATTTGCGGCGCTGAGCGAAGGCTTTGCCCGCGCCGATATTAAATGGGCGGTGTTGATAGGTATAGGCGCGGTGGCCATGCGCGGCGCGGGCTGTACCTATAATGACATAGTTGATCGGGATTTGGACAGCAGGGTAGAGCGCACGGCATTACGGCCTCTGGCGGCGGGAACCATTGGTTTAAAGTCCGCATGGATTTGGCTGGTGTTACAATGTATGGTCGGGTTGGTCGTTTTGGCGTTTTTCCCGCGCCTGTCACAAATCATTGCTGTGTCGTCCGTGGTGCTGGTTGCGGCTTACCCGTTCATGAAGCGCATCACCTACTGGCCACAAGCCTGGCTCGGGCTGACATTTAACTGGGCGGTGCTGGTGGCTTATACGGCCAAGACGGGCGCGGTGGATTTACCGCTCTTTTTGCTCTACGCAGGCTTGGTGTTTTGGACCATTGGCTATGACACCATATACGCCTGCCAAGACGTGGAAGATGATGCGCTCATAGGGGTGAAGTCTACGGCGCGTCTATTTGGGGATAAGACGAAATTTTGGACGGCGACGACGTATGGGGTCAGCTTGCTTTTCATTTCTATAAGTTTCTTTAAGGCCAGCAATTTACTTTACGCCATTTTATTTGTCCTCCCATTTGCGGCGCACATTATATGGCAAATATGGCGGTTTGACCCTGCCAAGGGTGTTCTGTGCTTGAATATCTTCAAATCCAACCGCATGGCTGCGCTTCTGCTTATCCTCGGCCTCAGTCTTCCGAGCCTCGCAACAATGTTATAATCCGTGAAATGATTGTCTCCTGAATTTTGTTATGTTCAATACAAATATGGAGATAAAAATGATCAATACCAGAAACATCAATCCCAGAAATATCAATCGTAGGAATTTTGTATTTACTAGCACCACCATAGCTTTGGCAGGTGTATTTGGTACGGGAATAAGCTATGCTCGCTCAGATAAGGATATAAAGGAAACGGATATGGCTTCGAATATAGACTGGAAGAGCATCAAAAAATCCGAATGGAAAACCCGGCTCACCGAGGACGAGTTTTACGTCATGCGCAAAGAAGGCACGGAAGCCCCATGGTCGAGCGACCTTAACGACGAAAAACGCGCCGGTACATTTAACTGTGCCGCTTGTGGTCTGCCCCTGTTCGAATCAGTAACGAAATACGAAAGCGGCACTGGCTGGCCGAGCTTCTGGAAGCCTATAGCGGGTAATATAGGCACCAAGCGCGATTTTAAATTACTCGTACCGCGCACCGAATATCATTGCAAACGTTGCGGTGCCCATCAAGGCCATGTATTCAAAGACGGCCCCAACCCGACGGGGCTACGCTATTGTAATAACGGCATAGCGCTGGATTTTGTTCCGAGCTAAAAGCCGTATGACATCTTATAAAATACGCTAATCAAGAATTACCATTCTTAAACACCACAAAGCTATACCTGTTTCTAAAGATGACAAATCTAGCCTTTCCACTACCTGCACAAATGTTAATTATTCAAACCTTGTCGTTTGAGCAACTTATCGTTAAACAATAATTTCAAACATCGTTTAACAATAAGGAAATATTATGTCCAAACAATCATCAAAAAACTTTCTAGTTGCTACTGGCCTAATCGTTACAATGTCTTTCACATCTTTGCCAAGTATTGCGAATGCTGAGACGACAGGTGAAACATGGGTACCGGCAAATAGAAACCTTACATACGTTGGTGAGGCTTTCACCAAAAATAGAGCCGATTTAATCGGGGCTAACGAGATAATCTTCACAAGTGGTTCAGAGACGAATGGCTTACTCTTTGTATGTGCTGACCGAAAGTTAAGAGCTGCTATTACAACAAGGCCGCAGAGTTGGCAAAAAGTATTAAAAAAATCGTCTAGGCGTGGTAAAAACAAAGCTGTTTTACTATCTCTAGATGGTGCAAAAGCAACTAATATTGGATACTTTACATACAAACCGGCCTTGCAAATGCTCAGCGGTCATAATGGTAAACAAGCAGTTCGTCTTTATAATGCCGTTGTGAGTGGTAAAAAAATCAATATAGACATAGGGTCTAAGGGCAATTTTGATATCACACCACCACAGCCAAATGGCGCATTTGCAGATTTTGGCAGCCGATGTGGAATTGGTCGGCATAAATAAGAACAAATTTTAGCTATTCGTACAAGGATACTATAATTTAAGTGACAGTTTAGTTCATATGTGTAGTTTCTCCGCTTAAGGAGAAATGTTTATGAACGGAGCCAGAATATACGCCAGCACAAATATGAGCGTAGCGAGCAGCGCACGACCGTGCGCCGCGAATATTTTCGCGCCCTTTCGGAGGCGTGAGCGCAGTGAACTGCCGCGAGATATATAGATGGCTATTGCACGCCCGACCCATCGCCGTTTATTTTCTGTGTTTGACCATGCTTACGGCCGGTTATCGCGCCAGGCTGGCGCAATGCTTGCGGACACAGGGGTCAAGCCTGCGCAAGCGACGGCGCTGGTGTATTTGGGTTATCACAATGGCTGTCAATTATCAGAGCTGGCGGACGGGGTCGGCGCGGGTAATGCGGCAGTCACCGGAC